>ERZ791659.870-NODE-870-length-18595-cov-4.09466_pt1 | contig 18595 bp, 17 predicted proteins | sample MGYA00510053_ERZ791659 | MGnify/ENA primary metagenome ERZ791659 (study PRJEB30046, sample SAMN00715192) | human gut metagenome | study: EMG produced TPA metagenomics assembly of the A metagenome-wide association study of gut microbiota in type 2... | reverse complement strand
GTGCCGCTATTCATATTCTTTCTATGATATAATCAACAGATAATTAGATGATTAAAAGACGAGGTGTAGGATGTAGGCAACTTCGTGAAAAAAACGTAGATTACTCAAGTTCATTGCTTGTTCCGCTACGCAAAATTAAGGTTGTAGCCCCAATGGTAACAATTGCACCATCCTCAATGCGGATACGATCTTTGTCACCCAGAATTTCATTGTTCAGAAAGGTTCCCGTCAGGCTGGGGGCATCTCGCAAAGTATAGATAAGCCCACCTTGTTTATTGCGTTTCACATTAATAATGCAATGGCGACGATCCATACTCATATCCGATGTTTCAATGGGAGTGTTTATGTTAGTACCCACACAGCGGCGACCTATTACATTATCTCCTTCTTGCAAAGGCAGTACTTGTTTGAAGCCAAATACATTCTCAATCACTGTGATACTACCAAAAGCTTCCTTGAATTCCTCTTCCTCCGGGCGTTCTTCCTTTTGGGGAGCAAGCATCTTTGTTTTCCCCAAGCGGATACTAAACTGCTTGCCACAATGCTCACAAACAAAGACCAAGGACTGACCTTCGCTATACTTTGTTTCGTCAAACTGAAGATAATTCTCACATTTGGGACAACGGATACGCTTCATGGAATTAAAATTAAAAATTAAATCACTTTTTCAGCACCCAAGCATTCTTATAAGTTTCGTTCTCACGAACTCTTGCCAAAGCTTGATAGGCTTCCACTTCTGTTCCGCAAGACTCAATGCTGACGCGCATCTTACCGTCTCCTACAATAGCTTTCGCACCGGAAAATCCCTTGGCAACCAATTGTGCAGCCATAGTTTCCGCGTCTTTTTCAGTGCTTACGCTGGCAATGATAATATGATATGGTCTTTTTGGGGTGGCAACTGCTGGTTTTGCAACAGGCTGTACATTATGTTTAGGCGCATCAGCAGTAGCTGAAACAGAGTGAGAAGCTTGTTCTTTTGCCGTAGTTTCAGTAGCCACAACTGGTGTTTTACCAACTTTGACTTCTCTGACAGCAACAGGAGCCACCACTTTCTTCTGTGTCCCTGTTTGCTTCTTAGCGGATTTACGTGTGGGGGTATTCTGCTTTACAACAATCGGTGTAATAGCCAAAGATTGCTTCTCTATCTTTTCGAATAATTCATCCGGAAGCAATTTGGCATAGTTTTCTTCTATCACTTCCGTATTCTCTATTGGAGTGGAGAAGAAAAAGGAGAGGAAAATGACAACCGCTACCGCAGCCACATTCGTTAGGTAAGCCCGGTTAAATTTGATTGCATAGCTACGCTTTTCTTTTCCAATGACAGCAGGAGCAGGAATAATCTTCTCGGCCTGTGGCTTTTCTATAGCAGACAATTCCCGCATTTCAAACGCATCCAGCCCATATAGATAAGGAGTTGTGATCTTATTATCGTACGGCGCGAAGTCAAATGTATTATGAATCGTATAACGTACTTCGCCTACATTCGGCAAGTCCACTTTACCTTCTTCATGCAAAGCGGCAATCAGTTCATCAACCTCACGCTCCACTATCTTGGTAGCATCCGAGAAGTTGGTGCCATACACTGACATATAAGATTGAACCAGCAAGCCATCATTCATCTTCAGTTGCGGATTGAAACCGATGATACGGGTAGGGGGCAGAAAAATATTTTCTTCTTCCACTCTCGTAGCCGGAGCATAATGAGCTACAAATCCTCCTAAACCCGGAACAATGACGCAGTCATTTTCCAATAATAAAGCTTCTATATGTTGTGCCAATTCAATCATGGTGCAAAAGTAACGCAAATCTCGGATATAAGCCAGTTTCAGGGCATTTTTCTTTCAACAAATTATAAACAATGCAGAAAGGAACAATGTTTTTTTGAAGAAAAAGCTAGCTGATCCGTTAATGAATCTGCTAGCTTTTATTCGTTTTAGACCTGCATTTTTGTTAATTAGCTATGATCATTCTTTTTGTATCAATCAAACGACCATCTGTAACCAATGAATAAATATAAATTCCATTAGGCAATTTATAAGTATCTATGTGTATCTCACTTTGCCCTTTTGTTCCTATTGGCAACTTTAGAACCATTCCTCCCATAGCGTTGTATATTTGAATATAGGCATTGACCGTCTTTGAAGGGATATAACAATTTATGACAGCACTTCCTTTAGCCGGATTAGGACTATTTTGCTCCATTCTGGCATCTTTTTTGTCTTCTACCATTCTATCGTCTATATTATTGTTCTCATCCATAATACCTCTGGTCATCGAATTTGCAGCTGTACCATTATATATTCTAACAGTACTACCTAACTCTGCTGTAAAACCTGGCACTATCCGCACGGAATTGTATCCATTCATAATGACATTTGCACCGCTCCTTATAGTTACATTTTCAGCATACAACTTAGAATGTTTATATGTTTTATTAGACGTGATGGTTACATTCTTAATATTGCCATCAAATGTTGGCGTCGCTCGTTTAATCGTTATTGTTTTAGTATTACCCAAAACACTTCTAAAACCGAGAGGAGTAACTTTTATGGTTTCACCATTACCGGATGTAGCATTATAATTAACTTTAATGGTTCGGCCGCTATAGAATGTTTTTCCACCCCAAGACTTTCAAGTTTCCCACTTAAACTCTGTGATTTTATTTTTGCTTAACGGATATGCCATTTCTGGAACAGTGCATTCCAATATACCTGTTTGCCCAAGCGGAAGTGTTATAATATCGTTGGTAGCTTTACTCCCATTGTATCTGAAATCTGTAATATACATATTTTTTACACTGTTTATATTCACTTCAATACGAAGTAAAAAAGGTCCATTAATATCTATTGTTATGACTCCTTTATTAGTAGTATCATCCCACACAACAGTCGGATCGAGTCCCCCAATTGGTAGCGTTAATTTGACCGGACCATTCACATTGTTAAAACGACCATTAGTAATCCTCCAATTAACCTTCGTATTAATATCCCACCCCTCCAAATTTACTCTATAGGTGTAATAGGTTCCCGGATCAACAGTTGTTGGCCCTACAATAGAATTCCCTATTGAATAGGAAATCAGGCTATTAAATAGTAGGAATATGAAAATAATATATTTTTTTATCATAGTATTTATTTTTATTGGGTAATTTTTAATTTCAACTCTTCTATTTCTTTTTGTTGTTGCTCCATCACTTTTTGTTGCTGAATCACATACAAAGTCAGTTCCTCTATTTTCTGGAGTAGAAGCGCATTAGTTTCTCCTACATTGATGCCATTGGCCTTAACCTCTTGCTCAGAAGGCACATTCGGTAATCTACCTTTCTCTTTTATATGTTCTTCGACCTCTCTCAATGTAGGTAATTTATAATTTTGCTTAAAGACAAAATCAGCCCAATTTGATTCTACCAAGATTTCTTTAGCTCTGATGGTACCATTAACATCAAGTTTGTTTTGAGGATTCTCAGTGCCAATGCCTACGTTTCCGCTTGTAATTAATAGGCTATCAGCCCTTATTGTACCATTCACGTCCAATGAAGTAGTTGGATCTGAAATTCCAATTCCCATCTTTCCATTTGTTTTGAATATAAATTGAGGGGTAAAAAAATCTTCGCTCCAATGTTGTCTTCCAATCATGAATCTATCATTGTTATCATCACCAACATTTAGTAGAAAATCTGTCTGATCTAACGTAATATTATACCGTACAAAGTGTATATCATCCATATTATCTCCATTATGACCAAAATTAAGTTTCTTTCCATATCCAACGTAAAATTCAGATTCGGTAGCACCTAACTGCAGATCTTTTTCGATAATTTCAAATGGGGAAACATAACCATCATTATTACTCTTCGTTTGAGAGAAAGCTGCCATACAAATTAGAAGAAGCAAGCATAACACATAATTTTTTTTCATAATAGTATTTTTTTAGAGGTTAATATATATGAGAATTAATCACTCAAATAAAACATCTATAGATAAAAGCATATTACCTATTTTTATTGAGTTTTTTTAATTTCAATTCTTCTATTTCTTTTTGTTGCTGAATCACATACAAAGTCAATTCTTCTATTTTCTGAAGTAGGAGTGCATTGGTTTCCCCCACACTAATGCCGTTAGCCTTAACTTCTTCTTCAGAAGGAACATTAGGCAATGTACCTTTTTCTTTTATATGTTCTTCAACTTCTCTCAATGTGGGTAATTTATAATTTTGCTTAAAGACAAAATCAGCCCAATTTGATTCTACTAAGATTTCTTTAGCCCTAATAGTTCCATTTACATCAAGTTTGTTTTGAGGATTATCGGTACCGATACCTACATTGCCATTTGTTATTAATAAACTGTCAGCTCTTATAGTACCATTTACATCCAATGAAACCGTTGGATCAGGAATTCCAATTCCCATTTTTCCATTTGTTTTGAATATAAATTGAGGGGTAAAAAAGTCTTCGCTCCAATGCTGTCTTCCAATCATGAATCTATCGCTATAGTCATCACCAACATTTAGAATAAAATCTGTTTGATCAAATCTAATATTATTTCTAACGAAAAATATATCATCAAGGTTATCAGAAAAATCTCCAAAGAACAACTTTTTCCCATATCCTAAATATTCTACGTCAGAAGCTCCCAATTGCAAATCCTTATCAATAATCTCAGTTTGAGAAAAAGCTCCCATGCAAATCAATAGGAGTGAACATAATGCATAAATCTTTTTCATAATAATATTTTTTAGAGGTTAATAATTATGTATGAAAATTAGCCAATTAAATTTCAAAACATAAAAATATTAATATGTTAAGAAATATAAATGAGATATAATGCAACTAAACCATTAAATTATTCATTTATATACAACATATTAATCCTTATTCATGGAATATTTTACTTTTAATTTCTCTATTCGTATTCATTTGTTGAATTACACACAAAATCAACACCTCTATTTTTTGAGTAAATACAATATTTATAGCAAGATTTTGAAGCGAAAATTGAACAGTCATAACCTAATAAGATTGGAATGTTTGATAAGATTGTAAATGATAATAATATATTCAAAGACAAAATGGCAAATTCAACTATTAATTCATATCGCCAAACAAATAATAAACCGCAACAAAAAATACCGCGTCGAACAGCGAAGTATAATCATTAGTGCTTTATTTGATAAAACGCTCAAGAAACAATGAACAAATTATAGACAACCTAACAATAAACTCGCCTAACCAACGTTTATTGACTATAGAACTATTACTTTTGCGATAGTCAAATTAATAAAAGATAAGATATACGATGAAAATAAAAACGCTGATTCCTGCTTTTTCGTTACTATTATTAATGTCGTGCAAAACAACGACTAATACTATTACCTATTTTCAGGATTTAGACAACCAGATGCCAGCTGTTACCGAGCAATCTGTTAATTATACCCCTCGGATTGCTCCTGATGATCAATTATCAATAACTGTATCTGGGACAGATCCGAATGCTGTAGCAGCATTCAATATGCCACTTGCCAGCTATTTGGCCCCAGGGGAAACAAATGTTACCTCTACACCTGTACTTCATACCTATTTGGTCAATTCACGCGGAGAGATTGATTTCCCAGTACTTGGGAAATTACAAGTTGCTAATATGACACGCAGTGAATTAACAGATATGATGACTGAAAAGATTTCTGCTTACGTTAAATTCCCCATTGTCACGATACAAATAAGGAATTTTAAAGTCTCAGTATTGGGAGAAGTAAACAGACCCGGAACGGTAAATGTACCCAATGAACGTTTATCCGTACTTGATGATCTTGGCATGGCAGGTGATTTAACCATTTACGGCAACCGTACTAATGTGCTTTTAATCCGTGATAACAATGGGCAAAAGGAATACCATCGTTTTGACCTTACTTCTGCAGAAACTCTGACATCTCCTTATTATTATTTACAGCAGAATGATGTCCTTTATGTCGAACCTAACAAGGCACGGAAAGGAAATGCAAAATATAGCCAAAATGGACAATTTAACGTATCACTGGCATCAACTATTATTAGCGCCTTATCGGTATTGGCATCGTTGGGTATCGCATTGTTAGTAAAATAAAAACAAACTATGAATCAAAATAAAACAGAATATATCAATATTAGAGGTTTGATACTCAATTATATTCGGCACTGGAAAGTATTTGCAGTATCTATTGCATGTTGCATTGTTATTGCCGTTGGTTATAGTAAAATTAGTACTCCTATCTACCAGATAAATGCGAATGTAATGATTCAGGAAGAGGATAATGGAATAGGAGGTATTCAAAGTATGATGATGCGAAGTATTCCGTTTGGCAATTTATTAGGGGGAGGAAGTACGAGTATTTATGACGAATTACAATTGATTAGTTCGTACTCTGTTTTTCGTGAGGTTGTCAAGGAACTTCATCTAAATGAAATGTATCGAACGTCTCGTTTTCTAAAGCCAATAGATTATTATCAGAATTGTCCGATTGCTATTACACCCATCGGAGATGTGGCAGATACCCTCACTACTTTATTGGTTTTTAAAATCCAGATCAGTGAATCGGCTAAGATAGCGGTTAAAGCAAAATTAGGATATAAAACAATAGCTGATATACCAGAAATGAGTACTGATAGTATTTTAGTAAATACGGCTTACGGTGATTTCCTAATCAGTAAAACCCCTTATTTCCAGACAGGAAAGAAATTTTCTATAAAATCATCATATTGTGGATATGGGTACGCAGCTGAGATGCTGCAGAAACAAATCGGCATTGATCTGGTCAGCAAAAAAGCAAATATTGTGAATCTGATGATAAACGAAAAGAATCGAACAAAGGGTAAGGACATTTTAAATACAATCATACGTATTTATAATAAAAAAAACATTATTCGAAAAAGCAAAGACACGAGTGATATTTTAGCTTTTCTGGAAAGACGTACGCAACTCATAACTCAGGAATTAGCAAATATTGAAGAGCAAATTGTAGACTATAAAAAAGCAAACAAGATATCTGATATTGATGCAGAGGCTAAATATATATTCAGCGAGAGAGGAGGATTCAAGGAAAAAGTTATTATGGCAGAAAGCCAGGCTATTGTTTTAGATCTGATTGAAAAGTTTTTAACCAGTCCTGAGAACAAATATTCTCTTGTACCATTGAACATTGGTGTCAATGAGAAAAGCGTTTTGGAAGGGTTGCAAAAATACAATGAAGTTCTGCTTGAACGTAATAAATTGCTAAAGAGCACCAGTGAAGATAATCCGACTATATCTATTATGAACGAGCAGGTAAGTGCAATGCGAGAAAATATGTTGGCTACGATCCAAAGTGTAAAGTTAGGTTTTCAATATGTACATAGCAATTTGCTGAAAGAAGAAAATGAACTTAATTCCCGTATCAAGAACATGCCTATACAAGAGAGAGACTACATTAATTTGAAACGGCAGCAAATGATAAAACAAGAGTTATACGTATTTTTACTACAAAAAGAGGAGGAAAACGCATTAGTAATGTCAATAGAAATGCCCAAAGCTCAGGTGATAGATGAAGCCTACAGCCTATCTTCACCTGTAAATCTCAGTTTTATGAAGTTGATGTTGTTAGGTTTGGCATTAGGAACATGCATCGCTGCAGGATTTGTTTCATGGAAGTATGGTAAAGAAAAAAACATTAGTAAATAATTCCATAAGCGGGGTTGCCCTGCTTGTTGTAACGGCATTATTGACATTCGTATGCATTCCTATATTTATCAATAAATTAGGAACGGAACTATACGGAGTATTTGCTCTTGTAACAGTCATTGGAAACCTGAATATTTTCACGAATATCGGTCTGGACGTTGCATTGACTAAATTTATTGCTGAACAAGGACAAGGAGAAGAATCTAACAAAGATATCATTACTTCTTTGCTATTATCCTCTTCTTTAGTTATTCTGGTTAGTTCTTTGGCCTATTGCTTCCGCTTCTTTTTATTAAGAAGCGTCTTGCAAATTCCCGGAATATACATAACACAGGCGGAGGGGTTGATGAACCTGCTTTTGATCGCAAACGGCATATTACTGATAGGACAAACATTTACATCTATGCTCCATGCATTACAACGAATATACCTAAGTAATCTATTGCAATTAATATACAGCAGTATTTATTGGATAGGTACCATCATTGTCGTATCGCTGGGGTACAAATTACCAACTGTCGGTGTTGTTATGTTGATAGCGGCGATCCTTTGGCTACTACTGAGTATCTGCTATTCAACCTTATATTGGGGAAGTCTAAAAGTGGATTATTCGGGTAGAGACTTAAAAAGACATGCACACAAACAGATTGTGTTTGGGTTGAAAGTATATACCTCGGGGATTATTTCATTTTTCAATGAGCCTCTATTCAAGATTATCATTTCTCATTTTTTCGGCATGAGTGTTGTTGCATACTACGAAATAGCTATCAAAGTTAAGAACCAAATCAATGGATTGTTTCATAAGATGACCATTCCATTATATCCATACCTGTCGCAACTGACGGATAAAGAGTTTATGGCTACATTGATTAAAGACTTGACAAAGAAGATTTTCCTATTAACTTTGCCGGTATGCTTAATGTTGCTTTTTACTTGCCATGACATCGTCATACTATGGTTGCAAACCAATGATTGGTATTACACTTATTTCATTATAGGTATAGCAGTACCTTTTTTGCTGTTTTCTCCTCCGACCTTGCCAATATATATGTTTCTACTAACCAAAGGGCATCCGGAGAAAACGATCATCTTTCAGAGTTTTACGGTGCTGACGAATCTATTGCTATTTTTCTTATTATATCCGTTTGTCGGCATATACGCATTATTGGTAGCCAATGCTTTAGAGTGCTTGGGAAGTTTTATATTGGGAATATACTACCAATACAAATATTCAAGAATTATTTATCGAACTCCTAAGGCTACTGAAGTGAGAAGTTACACCCTCTTGTTTCTGGCGTATCTATGCATTGGGTGGACAGGTTATTATATTCTCAATTCTTATCTGGCTATTTTCTATATCATTTGTTTGCTTCCAATAGCGACAATCTATCTCTATAAACATCTTGATATTATAGGCGAAAAAGATATTGAACGTTATTTTTCAGAAAACAGATTTATTGTCTCACTTTATAATAAACTATGATATATGGCGTTCTTACCACTTCTCATTTTAGCTTTTGTCCTCTATTCTTCAGGAAAAAGAGTAGGAGCTTATATCCTATTTTTCTTTTTCTTTTTGGAAGGTTTTCAGCTAATACCCGAAGCGTGGTTCGGAATAAAACCTGTGGACTATGCACTTCTGTTTGTGATCGGTTTATTTGTTTGGGGATGTATAGTATATGAAGATTTTATTCCTAAGAATAAGCTCACTTTATTTATTGGTATTTTCTTGGGTTTCATTCTTTTCGAATGCCTGCTAAGCCGCTTTTATTACCATATAGATTGGGAAAGCATTTTCCGCACAGGTCGGCAAAGCTTATTCGTACTTGTCTATTTTTTATTCAGACGTTTGGAAAAGAAAGAAATATGGCAACTGACAAAGATACTGCTGATCATACTATCAGTGCAATCTGTTCTTTTTATAGCTCAATCAATTACTGGTATTGGCTTATTGACCGAATCTGAAGGACCTGTTTCCAACGGATGGTTCTATCGCTTTTATAACGTGCCGATACTGATGTATATCTTAGTGTTCTTTGCGGTGTTTGCTAATCCTTTTACTGGACGGACCAGAATCTTTACTACCTTGTTACCTATTCTTGTCATGTTCGCTCCAATGCACCGTTCATTAATAGGAGTCTTTGTCATTGTACTCATGGTAGGTTTTTTGTTGATTCATGGATGGCTGAAATCAACGAAAAACATACTCATCGCATTTTCCGTCATCTCAATAATTATTCTTATTTTAGGAATACGCTTGAGTTCCAGGGGTGCTTCGGATATAGAACGAGTGACTGAAGGAGAATTTATGGATACAGATAATCTGCAATTGGAAGGAGATGCCTCTTTACTCTTCCGTATAGGGCACTTTACCGAAAGGTATCTGGAAACTACAGAAACCCCTATAGGGACTCTTTTTGGCTTGGGATTTATGTCGGAAGATTCCAAGTACACAGAAAATCACTTTAACTTTATTATTGGACTTTCTAATACTGAAAAAGGAGGGATCGCACAGGTTGATACGTCAGACATAGCCTGGTCTATTTTTATTATCCGATATGGTATATTGGGCACGTTTGTTTATTTATTATTATATGGTTATATAGTACGATATTACTGGAAGATAAAAGATCATTTTTCCATATCAATGGTGTTAAGTCTCATCCTTGTTATAGGAATATCTTTCACCTCCGACCAGTTGTACTATACGACTGCTCTTGTTTTTCCATTACTATATTATGACTTCTATTATGAAACCTAAAGTGACAGTACTGACTTCGTTATACAGGTGCAAGGCCTTTTTACAAAAATATTTCTATTACCTCTCTCAATTAGAAAAAACTGATGAGATTGAGGTCTTATTGCTCCATAATGATCCTACTCCTCAAGAGACGGATATTATCAACTTGAACCTGAAGAACTATTCATTTGTCAAATACCATCTAATTCCGGTACGCGAAAGCCTATATGCCACATGGAACAGGGGGATTTTGTTGGCCAATGGAGAATACATTTGTATCTGGAATGTAGATGATATACGTTTCCCTTTATCCATCTGTTGGGAAGCAGAAACCTTAGATAAAAATCCTCAAGCCGATCTTACCTACGGTGATTTATACTATATGTATGAATATGATAAAGGAACAAATGATCGGACAGCGTATTCCAATTTCGACAGTATGCCACATTTGTTTCTCAATTCATTTCAAATGGGATGCTTTCCTATGTGGAGAAAAAGTATTCACAACAAAATAGGTTATTTTGACGAGCAGTTTCGTGTGGTGGGCGATTATGATTTCCAGATTCGGGTAGCTTTCTTTTGTAAAATGGTAAAGACGCATAAGGTTTTAGGATATTATTTAGAATTTTGTAGACATAAATTGAGTTCCAATATGGCATTACAAAAGAGAGAACAGACTCTACTTTATATTAGATACGGTTTATGGAGGCAGCTCGACTGGATATATTGGACTAGTGTCTATCGGCATTATAAAATTAATAAATATTTCTATCTCAACAATGAGCATCCGGTAAAGATACCCGCAAGTTTCAGGAGTACGCCTAAGCAACGTATCTGTAATTGGGTACTATCTATTCTGCACCAACCTCGGAACGTATTATCCTATTTAAAACATGATTTATGTGGAGTTCTATATCATAAATAGCCATTGCTAAGTAGTCTGAATATTAAAGCGGAGAGCCTTAGATAAATGATAGCAAATCTCTAAAGTTAAATTTATTAAGAAGATGAAGATTTTACATATTATATTTTCATTCAAAATAGGTGGCAGCGAAACAATGTTGGCAGATATCATCAATCAGCAGGTGAGAAGGCATGAGGTGACGCTCTGTGTTATCAATCATTTATATGACGAAGAGTTACTAGCAACCATTGACAAACGAGCCAAAATTATACTATTGCATCGTATTCCGGGTAGCCGAAACCTATTGGATGTATTCCGCTTAAATTATTGGGTGCATCATAAACGCTTCCACGTGATTCATTGCCATGAATCCAATATCCAGAAGTATATAGTATTTCGGTTTAGACTAACTTCTGTATTGACAGTACATGGGATTTGTCTACCAATTGAAGGTATCGAACATTACAAAACGATCGTTTCTATTTCTCGATCTGTGAAAGATGACTTAGAAAAAAGGGGAATCAATAATTCCAAAGTAATCTATAATGGCATACATTCTGAACTTGTAATGCCTGCCAATCACCTATTTCTTGATAAAATACCCAATATACGAATTTTACAAATCGGTCGTTTGGAACACTCTGTTAAGGGACAACATGTCTCGTTAGAAGCACTATCTATATTGACAAAGCGTTTTCCTTCCTACAATATTCATTTAACTTTTATGGGTGAAGGGGCTTCCGATCGTTTCTTGAAATATTTAAGCAAAAAAATGAGAATAGGCAAGCAAGTTTACTTTGAAGGTAAATGTACTCGCGAATATATTTATTCTCATATCAGGGACTATGACATATTGGTTCAGCCCTCTCTAATCGAAGGTTTTGGACTGACTGTCGTAGAAGCCATGACGGCCGGTATACCAGTTCTAGTATCAGACATTGATGGCCCTATGGAAATAATAAGCAATGGTGAATGTGGTTTCTTTTTCCGCCATAATGATTCTGCTGATATGGCAAATCGATTAATTTATATGATAGAACACCGAGAAATTGTACATGCGATGGTCGAAAAAGGAAAAGTACGTGCGCAAAATTTTACTCTGAATAACATGATAGATAAATATGAGCAAATTTATTCAGATGTCAATATCTCTACAAACTGATGAAAGAAATGAAACTATCTATTAATAATGCCTTAAATAGACATCCGGAATTCTATTTTTTCTTCTTAGCCGTAATTGTCATCACTTTCCAATTTTTTGTGCTACGGCACGAAGTCATATTAAAGTATGATGATCACAATAAGACTGTGACTTATGGCCTGCGAGCGATTGCCGATGCACTCACCCTATTATTACCTTATTGGTTTTTGCCCACAAGATATCGACGTTGCATTTGGGTTATAATCCTTCTGCTCACCATTTGGATAGTATCACAATTGTGGTATTATCGTACTTATAACGACCTAATGCCTTTCTCATCATTCACACTGTTTTCTAATATTTCTCCTTTGCTAATGAAAAGTATATGGGCATCTGTGCATCCGATAGATTGGAGTATAATTATATCCATAGTTCTATTGTTGATTAGTGATTGTATGCTCACTAAAGGGAGTAGCAATAAATCTACCAGAAAGACAGGCAAGTCCATTTGCATCGTATTTTCTGTCCTGTTTATTGCATTTGTACACATAGCTAACGGATATGCTTTTTACTTGCAAGGGAAAGGGAAAGTGGACAATATTTGGGAAAGATATACTAACTCTAACGGTTATGCCTATTATTTTAATATGAATGGCTTTGTTGCCTTGGGAATATATTCAATAGTCGAAGCAACATGGGAAGCCCAGAAACCTACTCAACAAGAGATTACTAAAATAGAAAACTATCTCAATAACTATGGCAACCATTACACTGATAATGCATATTCCAGCCCTAACAGAAAAAACTTAATTCTTATTATCGTAGAATCATTAAACTCTTGGGTAATAAACTTTAATATTGATCATATAGAAGTAACTCCTTTTTTGAATCAACTATGCAATCAAGATAGTGCTATCACAGCTCTAAGAGTTCAGCCACAAGTGAAAGACGGACGATCTAGCGATGCCCATTTCATGTATAATACAGGAATCCTTCCATTAAAAAAAGGAGCTGTTGCCACTCGGTATAGAGATGCAAGCTATCCCTCTCTTGCTAAAGCGCTAAATGGATATACAAGTATAGAATTTATCTGCGATGATGCAAAGTTCTGGAATCAAAAAATGACAGCTTCCAGTTATGGCTTTGAGGAGATTTATGACCGTAATAATATGCCTCACAATGGTACCGATGTAAGTAAAGATGGAGAAATGTTTCAATTGGCAGCTACTGTGCTAAAGAAAACAAAGCAACCTTTTTATGCTCAATTGGTAACAATATCTATGCATCAACCTTACGATAAGTCAGTGGTTCCTGCTACTGCCATATCTCAGTCAAATCAATATTCGGCTGAAATAAAGAATTATTTGGAAGCCGTTCATTATTGCGATTCCGAATTAGAAAAATTCATCAAAAATTTGAAGGAAGCCGACTTATACGATAATTCTGTCATAGCTATTGTGTCTGATCATAATGAAATGGATAAAAATGTTATAGAGCATAGAGAAAAAGTACTTCCTGAGGACAAGGAGATTGCATTGATTGTATTGAATACTCCGTATACAATAAAGTATCAAGGGAAGTTAGGACAAATTGATGTATATCCTACTTTATTAGATATAATGGGAGCTAATCATTATCTTTGGAAAGGGATAGGACAAAGTATATTTCGTAAGAATGAAAATAGGCAAACGAATTTGGATGAGATGTGGGATATATCTTCTTTACTAATTACTAAAGGATATTTCAAAGACAAAAACATCAATGAAACCCCTAATTAACAGTAAACTAATTCATTTGCAGTCGATAATAACTTATTGCATAAAAATATGAAAAGATTAAAGATACTTATAGTCAGTAAATTCTTATATGCACGTGGAGGAGCGGAAGTTTATGCCATGAATTTGGGAGAAATGCTGCAAAAGCAAGGGCATGAAGTGTGTTTCTTTTCAATGCATCATCCGCAGAACATCCATGTAAATGAGGATAAATATTTCGCAAAAGAGGTATCTTTCTTTCAACCATCAATCAGTGGAAAAATCAATGCTGCTTTACGTATCTTCGGAACTGGAATAAGACGAAATTACGAGAAACTGTTAGATACTTTCCAGCCAGACATTGTTCACTTAAATAACATACATTCTTATCTTTCACCTATAGTTGCCAAATTAGCACATAAAAAAGGGATTAAGGTAGTATGGACCGTTCATGATTATAAGTTGATATGTCCTGCATATTCTTGCCTTTGCAATGGAATGCCTTGTGAGACATGTTTCACAGACAAATCCAAGGTTGTATCCCGCCGATGCATGAAAAATAGTTTTTTTGCTAGTCTTCTTGCTTGGAGTGAAGCTACGTATTGGAATAAAGAAAGATTATCTGAATGGACAGATGCCTTTATCTGTCCCAGTAATTTTATGGCACAGAAAATGATAAAAGGAGGTTATCCGGCGGATAAACTTCACGTTATCTGCAATTTTATTAACGACAAGAAGGTTAAATTCATCATTGAATCAACTCCACAAGAAAGAGAAAGTGCTTATGCATATATAGGGCGTCTTTCAGAAGAAAAGGGAATTATAGAATTACTAAAAGTCGCAGATCATTTACCATATAAACTATATATAGCGGGAAACGGACCTTTAGAAAATGAACTGAAAAGAGTCTATTCATCTAGTCATATCAAGTTCCTCGGCCATTTATCCGCTATGGAAATTGTTGGATTATTGAAGAGAGTACAATTTTCCATGGTTCCCTCTATTTGTTATGAAAATAATCCACTCAGCGCTATCGAATCATTATGTTGTGGTACTCCCGTATGTGGTAGGCGTATTGGTGGTATTCCTGAATTATTAGAAAATGATGCTGATAATCGCCTGTTTTCTAATGAAGTAGAACTTATAACATCTCTTTCAGATATGTTTATCTCTTCTTCAGAGGTAGATAGACAAAAACTATCTTCAACTTCGTGTGAGCGCTTTTCTGCCGAACAATATTATCGAAAATGGTTAGAACTTGCTCAAAGCATTTAAAATTTAGATATATTTGTCTTTAAGATAAAAAACATGAAAATTGTAGTAACAGGGACCAGAGGTATTCCCGATATACAGGGAGGGGTAGAAACGCATTGCGAAGAGCTCTATCCATTAATTGCAGACAAGCAGCATGAAATTATTGTTATCCGCCGTCCCTATTATGCAGTGGATCGTTCTGTAATAGTATATAAGCAAGTTATTATAAAAGACATAAAAGTGCTGCGCAACAAGCATTTGGAAGCTTTCATACACACTTTTCTGGCTGTGCTGTATGCACGCAAAGTAAAAGCTGATATTGTACATATTCATGCGGTAGGTCCGGCATTAATGACCCCTTTAGTACGGCTATTAGGTATGAAAGCAGTAATCACCCATCATGGTCCTGATTATGATCGTGATAAATGGGGGAAGTTTGCCAAATGGATACTTCGTATGGGAGAAAAAACAGGAATGTACTATGCTAATCATATCATAGTTATTTCTGAACATATCAGACGAATGATTCAACAGAAATATCCAGGTAAGAAAAATATAACACTGATTCACAATGGAATAAATCCGGTATCTCCTACACGTAGCACTGAATATCTTCAAAGCCTGGATTTGACAGAATATGGTTATATTTTAGCAGTAGGGCGTCTTGTGAAAGAGAAAGGCTTTGATAGACTAATTGAAGCCTTCAAACAACTATCTCCGGTATCTATAAAATTAGTAATAGCCGGGGATGCTGATTATCAGGATGAATATACTCAGAAGTTAAAAGAAATGTGTAAAGGGCAGAAGAACATATGCTTGGTAGGCTTTATCAAAGGAGAAAAGCTTGCACAACTATATACATACGCACGGATATTTGTATTACCTTCCACGCACGAAGGATTACCTATCGCACTACTTGAAGCTATGAGTTATAATTGTCCGGTACTGGCAAGTGATATTCCCGCTAATAAGGAAATAGAATTACCGGAGGAATGTTACTTTAAAAGTGGAGATTTATCCTGTTTGCAACAGGCTCTGAAGAAACAATTGGAAAATGCTCAGACTGAACGGGTTTCTTACAACTTGTCTGCATATAACTGGCCCAATATAGCCGGACAGACCAAAGAAATATATAATTCTCTAATATTATAAAACAATATAGATAACAATTTAACGTTCTATATACTAAAGAATTCTGTATTTTAAGAATGAATATACAATCTTCAATATATACTTTTCCGTTGAAACGGAAAAGTAACCGTATACTCAAACGAACACTTGACATAGTGTTATCATTGATAGTCTTGACTACGATATATCCAGTGGCATATATCATCATCGGGTGTTGCATCAAAATAAAGATGCCGGGTAAGATTATATTTACTCAAAAGCGCAACGGCTTATATGGGAAGGTATTTACATGTTATAAGTTTCGCTCCATGCTGCCCAATGGTGAAGCCGATACACAACAAGCCTACAATGAAGATCCACGTATTACTCCATTAGGACATTTCCTGCGTATCACCAGTCTTGATGAGTTACCACAATTCTGGAATGTGCTTAAAGGAGACATGTCCGTAGTTGGTCCACGTCCTCATATGCTGATACATACCGAGCAATATTGTGATATCATTCCTGAATACAATAAAAGACTTATAGTAAAACCGGGCATCACGGGATGGGCACAGATACACAACCTGCGCGGTGAAACGGAGAAGCTGGATAAAATGAAGAAAAGAGTAGAATATGATATATGGTATATCGAACATTGGTCGTTCTCGTTAGACCTGAAAATCATGTTCAACACAGTGAGAATCATATTCCGATAAAATCATGCGTATAACCTGCCACATACTTACAATCCTGTTTTGTTTTTCTGCTTCGTCAGTAATGACAGCGCAAAGCGGACTGAAGCATCAAAACATTTCATCTTTCGTTGAATATGGAGCATCTGTCCATACCGGTGACAACACTCCTTTGTGGCAGGTCAGCAATCAACATGGATTATCCTCTATTGACAATAATACTTATCTAAGAGGTGGGGCTTTTTATACAGATACAATCCGCCAGTGGAGGTTGGAAGGAGGACTGGACATGGCGGTTGCATCCGGTTTTACATCCACTTTTATATTACAACAGGCTTATGCTGACATACGATATAAATGGTTGGGGATACTCATTGGTAGTAAAGAGATTGACTCACCTTTATTAAATCAGCAATTAAGTAGTGGCGGACTAACCTGGTCGGGTAATGCAAGACCTATTCCACAAGTATGGATAGGACTTCCTGAATATGTGCAAGTATTACCACGCCTCGCTTTAAAAGCTGAAATGTCGTACGGATGGTTTACTGATAATAAATATCAGAGAAAGCAGGTAGGAGAGGATTATTGGTATACTAAAAGCATCAAATATCACCATAAAAGCGGATTCCTACGCATTGGAGTTCCACAGGGTAAGTGGCAACTGGACCTGGGTATGAGCTTGGATGTACAGTTTGGCGGTTATAAAAGCGCCGGAATGGATGCAGGAGATTTGGGAAACAGTTGGAAAGATTATTTCAAGGTATTTATTCCCAGTCGTGGAGATGACAGTAGTCCTGAAGGAGAACAAATTGCCTATCAAGGTAATTTTATGGGTAGCGAACATATCCGGATGACTTATCGACATGAAGATTTTTCTATCAGCGCTTATCTGGAGAATTATTACGATGATTTCAGTGGAATGGGAAAACTCAACGGATTTGATGGGTTATGGGGGATCGAATACAAATCGAACCATAAACAGGCTATCAACGGTTTTGTACTGGAATACTATCAGACTACTAACCAGAGCGGTCCAATGCATGGAGTGGATTTCACCGTAGTAGAGAAAACGGGAGGTGCAGACGATTATTATAACAACGAGTGGTATCCCGGCTGGGTACACTGGGGAATGACTATGGCTAACCCATTGATCGCTTCTCCCATTTATAACAAAGACGGTGACATGAGTTTCAAATACAACCGCATCCGAGCCTTACATTTAGGTTGGAGCGGAGACATCAGCAACGAATGGACATACCTCGCAAAACTATCATATAATAAAACTTGGGGAACTCCTTTCAAACCTATA
>ERZ791659.859-NODE-859-length-18809-cov-2.89016_pt1 | contig 18809 bp, 10 predicted proteins | sample MGYA00510053_ERZ791659 | MGnify/ENA primary metagenome ERZ791659 (study PRJEB30046, sample SAMN00715192) | human gut metagenome | study: EMG produced TPA metagenomics assembly of the A metagenome-wide association study of gut microbiota in type 2... | reverse complement strand
CCATAATCTGGAAGTTCCAGCGATAAGACCAGAACTGGCTTACCGGACTTTGAGGGCCACCCTCGCAGAACAACAGAGTAGGATATTTCTTATTCGGATCGAATTGAGGCGGATAGATCACCCATGTCAACATCTGTTTACCATCTGTTGTCTTCATCCAGCGACCTTCCACTTTTCCCATCTCCAACTGGTCATAAATCTGCTTGTTTTCCTGTGTCAGTTGAGTGGCTGTTCCGTCCAGTGCCACTGTATAAATCTCATCACCCATACTCATGGAATGACGTTTGGCAATCAGCTTGTCACCGAAAAGAGCCACCCCTTCGTAGTCATACATTCCCGAAGTTATAGCCTTTACCGAATCATTAGCCAAATCAAGCGCATAAATCTGCGATTCTCCATGCCATACCCCAGTGAAATAGATCATCTTGGCATCTGCACCCCAAACAAAGGCATCCACATTCGATTCGAACGCCTTGCTGACAAAACGCTTTTCACCCGTTTCCAGATTCATGATAAACAGGCGGTTCAGATCAGCCTCGTAACCGTCACGCTCCATACTCTGCCAGGCAATATACTTGCCGTCCGGTGAATATTGCGGATTGGTATCATATCCTTTATTTTCTTCAGTGATATTCTCCGTCTTCTTAGTATTCAGATCATAGATATAAATATCCGAATTGGTAGAAATCGCATACGCCAGTCCGGTCTTCTTGCGGCAAGTATAAGCTACTTTGTCCGAAGTCGTGTTCCAGGCGAGTTGCTCGATTCCGCCCCAGGGCTTCATCGGACTTTCATACGGCTCACCGTCCAGAATATCCACGATATTGGAAATACCGTTACCGTCAAAATCAGCAACGAAAGGATGCGGAGCAGTCGTTACCCATTCATCCCAATGCTTGTACATCAGGTCGGTGACGATGATGCCTGTAGCTTTAGGCAGATCCGGATATTTATCGGCTGTACTTTCTTTCGTTTTGACTTGTGAGATAAACAAGAGCTTCTTGCCGTCCGGTGAGACAGAATATCCTTCGATGTCACCGTCATAGTTGGTCAACTGCTTGCGTCCGCTACCATCGGGATTCATCTCATAAAGCTGGCTGCTCCCGTTGTCATTACTTAGAAAAGCGAGCTTGGTACCCCCTTTGATCCATGTCACCTCATTCTCCTGGTAGGGGGTACGGGTGATCTGCTGATTGTCGCTTCCGTCTGCGTTCATCACGAAGACTTCGCGGTTACTCTTGTTTTCCGGTACACTGTAATATGCCACCGTATACGCAATTTTCTTTCCGTCGGGCGATACCGCGAATCCGCCGATACGTCCCATGGCCCAAAGTGCTTCGGGAGTCATGCGCTTCCCTTCAATCTTAATATCCGATTTCTCGATAAGCACCTGAACCGTTTTGCCTGCTTCTTTGGTTCCGCCGCAGGCCGCTAACAACATTGCTGCTGACATCATAAATAAATTAGCTTGTCTCATATTTTAAAATGACTGTTTAGTAAATTTTTTATTAGAATAGCCGGACAAATATACGATAATAAAACGATTTTACTTATCTTTGTTCATTATAAAATATTCAGTATTGAATCATGAATGTATATAAACCGGAAATAGCGGAACTTTTATTGCTGGTCGAAAAGAAATATGGAAAAGCTTTGCGGACGACTACCGATTTTGAGGAGTTTTCTTTTTATTTGCAGAGTCACTCATGGGGGAGAATTTCAACTTCTACACTGAAACGTTTGTGGGGATATGTAAATGATATGCATACACCACGTATGCAGACACTTGATTTATTATCCCGCTTCATCGGTTTTGATTTATTCAGTACTTTCTGTAGTTACTTGAAGAGTAGCAGCGCGTACAATTCTTCATTTTTCTCCGCCTGTCAGGTGATGGCAAATGAGCTTGTCCCCGGAGCGGAAGTTGAAATCGGATGGTCGCCTAATCGTTATCTACGCTTGCTTTATAAAGGAAAGGCTTTGTTCGAAGTGTGTGAGGCACGTCAGTCCAAGTTGCAAAAAGGAGATTGTTTCGAGACTTCCGCTTTCTTGAAAGGACAGCCTTTGTTTTTGCCATACGTTTTACGTGATGGAGTTCGTACTTCGCCATTTATTGCGGGGCGGAACGGTGGTCTTACTTTATTGAACTGTATTAGTAATGAGTGACGATACTTTTACTTCCGGTTTTATAGGGGAAACAACGCCTCCTGTCGACGTGGCTTTTACTGATATTCAGGAAATATATACCTCCCATTCTGGATGGAATCGTTTGTTCCGTTGTCATCGGCATGGTAAGTTGCATGTGTTGAAAACTTTGCAGCCGATGTATAAAGGAACGGCTTTTTACGAACAGGCTCTTAAAAAAGAATTCAATATCGGCTATCAATTAGAACATTCTCATATTTGTCGTACATTGGGATGGGAGAGTGTACCGTCTATAGGGTGCTGCATCCTGTTGGAATATGTGGACGGAGTCACTTTGAAAGAGTTTATGCAGCAAGGCAAACTGACTCGTCTTATGGCGGTCAAGATCATCAACGAACTGTGTAGTGCCTTGCAATACATTCATAGCAAGCAGATTGTTCACCGTGATTTGAAGCCGGACAATGTTCTGATTACACACAACGGTAACAATGTGAAACTGGTTGATTTCAGCCTTTCCGATTGTGATGATTACGATGTGCTGAAGCTTCCTGCCGGCACACGTTATTATCTTGCCCCCGAGATGTTACAACCGGATGTGTCATTGGATTTGCGTGCTGATATTTATTCGCTTGGGGTAATTATTGGTGAGATGGCTACAGCATTAAAAGACAAACAGTTGGCATCTGTTTCGCGCAAGTGTACCCGTAGAAAGCGGGAAAAGCGTTATGCGTCTGTTGTGGAGGTGGCAAACGCCGTTACTGCGCCTCGCAGGAAAAGGCTTTATATGGGGATGGCTGCTGCAGTGTTGGCAGGAGCAGTCTGTGTAGGTGTTTATGCTGTTGCAGGTGACTTGCTGCCGGTCTCTTTCTCTTCTTCTCCCTCTTTTTATCCTGTCTACGGAAATCAGGTCTGTAGCGAAAATTGTCTTCGCCTGCTTGCATCTGAACGGATGCGAATGATACATGCTGCCGATTCGTTGGCGGATGAACGTAGATGGAAGGCAGATAGCCTGCAACTGATGCAGCAACTGAAAGCTGCGCTGGATACTGAATATCCATTACCCGAGTTGCGGGAGTCTGCAGCTTATAAGTGTCGGTGGGAAGGACTTCAACAAGAGGCGGAACGCCAGTTAAAGCAGATTAAGTCGCTGGTCCGACAACGTTAAGCCCCCATACCAAAGAACGTTCATGTGCGGGAAACTGTTGTTTCATCGGTAGGAAACAACTGTGGCATCGGTAGGGGACTGTTTTCCAAGTAGGTGTGACACTTATTTACCTGTAGCTTCGATAATTTTAATGTGTTGAAACTGTTTCCATGTGGAGTGGTTTCTGTATATCGGCAAGCTCTCCGCAGGGACATGCAGAATACAGTCGGCAAAGATATTTTCCGTTCCGCTGAATGTGTTCGATTGGCAGACGGGAGGAGTGACTGCTTTTAAGTATAAATGCTGGAGCGGGCATCCGTCGAAACAATAATCCGAGAGAGCTTCACAGGCACTACCCAGTGTGACAGTCGTGAGATTTTTGCATTGCTGAAATATCCCAAGCGGCATACTCCGTATCCCGTCCGGCAGTATGATCGATTCTATTTCGGAAGCATAGAAAGCCAGCTTTCCGATACTTGTGATTGAACTGGGCAATATGATAGACCGTATTTTGCATTTTTGTAATGCGTATTCTCCGATACTCTTCAGAGTGGGAGAGAGATGAAGTTCATCTTTCTCCATTCCTTCGGGAAACCATACAAGTGCTTCACCGTTTTTGCTGTACACCACTCCGTCTATACTGCTATATTCAGAATTTCCTGTAATCACGGACAGGTATTCGAGATAGCGGCATCCGCTGGAAGGAGTCAGTTCCTTTGTACTTCCCGGAATGGATAGTGCTGTCAGTGACGTGCAGTTGCGGAAGGCATTCTGTTCAATCACCAAAGTATTTTCCGGAAGTTTGATTTCCGTCAGTATATCCAGTTCGCCGAACATTCCGTTGCCGATTGTATGTTCTGTGGTATATCGCGACTCATCGTAAGACAATCCGCCTGCAACGATGAGTGCGTCCGTCAAATCCAACTTCTGCAACTGTCCCTGTGTCTGGTTACCATGTACGTCTTTTCCACACATTTCTCGGATGAATCGGAGATCTGTCCCGTTCAGCGGACCTGTGATACTTAGTTGTGTGTAGTCGTCTTTGCCATCCTCTCCGATAATTTCGGGTAGCATGCCTGCATTGATGAGATTTACTGCATCACTGGTGTAAAAGCGGTACGGTTCGCTGTAAGTTCTTCCGTTTCTGTTTTCGGCGAAAGCCTTCACTGTATATTCGGTGTACTTTTCCAAGTGGTTGATATGAAGTCGCCATTGATTGTCGGTTGTAAGGGATGCGTTTACTTCCAGCTCTTGTCCATCGGCGGAAATATAACGGAAGCCGCAGGATGTCACAGGGTCGCCACCGTCATCTGTGACAGTACATAATAGAATGATGCTGATGGGACCTTGTCCCAGAAAGGTGATGGGCTCTATCCGGGGACGTTCGTTGGGAAAAGTGGTGAAATGATAGGTGGGACTTTGCCGCATATATATTTCGTTCCCAGCTTCCAGACAGTAATAATAGGTGGTTCCCGGTGTCAGGTTTTGTAGTCTGGTAGTGACAGGTCCGTTTGGCTGGTAATATTCTTCACCTTTTGCCATATCCGGTGAAGTACCATAGCGGAAACGGTAACGGTTGGTATGGCTATGGGGCGGGACATTCACAATACCGGTGAGACGGGCGCTCGTGCGGGTGATGTCCTGTGCTTCGTGCAGGATGATTTCTGGTGCCGGATTGTTAGGACGGTTCTCGTCACTGCATCCTGTCGGGAGCAGGCAACAAGCGAAGAGCGTCAGGAAGCAAATGATTCTTGTATGCATGTGTCAATCAGTATGTCTTTTTGTACAATTTTACATTCTTATTAAAGAAGGCGGTCATAGGCGAATACCCAGTCCGAGGTTCATCATCCAGTATCTCCCGCCTGTGGTGATGGCGCCGACGGAAAAGGCAAACCTTCGTAGCCGGAGCATGGCACCCGCTTCGGCGGCGAGTCCTTGGGATGAATAATCGCTGTTGCGCAGGTAAGTTCCTTCGTCCGTTTGCCAGGTAACTGTGTGCGCTCCGTAGCCGATACCCTCGTAAAGGCAGAAGTTACCGACAATGCGATGTATCCCTCCTGCGGTGAGGGCGTAGTATGACTTTTCGCTTCTTCCGGTGTAATAGGGTGGCAGATCGCTGCTGGGTAGTAGCCCGTTTTTGTCACATTCCTGTCCATTGGTGCCGGATGTGGTGCGGAAGTCGCTCAATGCGTGCAGGTATATTCCATGCCGCCGCATCCAGGCAAGGCGTATACCGCCTGCTGCTTCTTGGCGATGAAGTCCGATGCTTGGCATAATCAGCCATGCGGCTTTCTCTTTCGGTCGTCGGGGACGTCGCCATGCGGATACAGGAAGCTGTTGCAAAGTCAGTTCGTACATGTGCGGATAACTGGCGGCAGTGTTCTCCATCGGAGGGATTCTTCTCCGTGGAATACTAACGGAAGGAGCACTTAGCACCAGTTCGTAGGTCATGCGCGACTCTAAGGCAGAAGGGAAACGATAATCACGGAGCACACCCCATTGCGGGTGCTTGATGGTGATTTGTGTGGTGCCGCGCGGGACGTATATCCACGTCTCTCCGACATCATTTTTCCTTTTCACCACTCCCAAGGGAGTGGAGAATGCGAAATCGCGGCTACCCACTATTTTGATGAGTGCGCAGGCTTCGTCGTTCAGGTCTTTCACAGGCTGGATATAGGCACTGATGTCATTGGGTAGTTGCCGGAAACTTTGTACGGAAAACTGTTGTGCGTGCAAAGCTGAAAAGATAAGGAACACGACGCCTGTCAGCAAATATCTTTTTGCATTCAGTGCGCCCCCTTTTGTATTCAGCAGACACTTTTTTACCCTCAGCACGTACCCTTTCGCGCTCAACAGTTTTCTTCCTGTGTCGGGAGTTAATATAGATACGTTCATTGTAGATTGAAATTACGTATGTTGAGAATCTCTTCTTCCGGCAGTGGTGTCCGGTCATCCAGCATGCGGGGTTGCCACGTGCGTACATGAATCAGTGGGGTGGCTTCATCTCTGAAATCCCACAGCAGGAACAGGTAGCCGTCGTCTGAATAGAGATCGGAACTGTATTTTTGGTGTAGCGTGACTCCGTATAATCCCTCTTGTGTGGGGTGTCGCATTATTTTAAAGTCACTGAACTGCAGATTGATTTCTTTGTTCTGTCTGAACAATACCTTCAGGCGTTCCAGATAAGTGCGTTTGCTCTTGATGTTGTATTCCACCTGGTGTTGCGGCAGGTATTTCCCGTCCGTCTGCGGGGTGCTGCGGATGACCTTGCCGACAATAATCAGTGCTTCTTCACTGAACAGTTGCGTCAGGAAGTCGATGTCCTTGGTGGTGTACGATGTGCGCAGATGCTCCACATAGTTGAGTATCACTTGTCTGTTTTCCGCATCTGTTTCGGCTAGTTTTCCGGATAGTATTTTCTTCGCTTCGGTATAGAACGGATTTTCTTTTCCGATGTTCTTCCATTCATCACTGCTGATGATACAAGTAGTGTGTGGTTTTCCTGCGGATGGCTGGGTGTTTTTTTTCGATGACGAAGCGGAAACTGTTCCCGTCTTTTCCGGTCTATTCGTAGAATTGTTTTCTTCATTTTTTGTCTTTGTATTTTTTCGGACGAAGACTTGTGGAACAAGTTGCAATGCGGAAGGATCTTCAGCGATACAGTGGTATGTTTGGTTGTCGGCAGGCTTTCCTTGTCGGTCTATCCATCGGCATTGAGTTTCGGAACGGACGATGGCAAGTCCGGAAGGATAGAAAGTAGATATCCGTTCGTGGCTCTTGTTTGTATCTCCTAAGCTATTCCCTTCGAAGTCGGCGAGTTGCCATTCGTTGCCGGTACGCAAGCACACACGGTCGTTGTCAACAATGAATCCTTCTTTGTATGTGGGAGCAATTAGTAATTTCCCTTGGCGGTCGATGAGTCCTGCGCCGTGGTCGGTATGGATAATGGCAGCGTTGTGACGGAAGCGAAAGGCTTCACGGATGCTGTCCGGGAGGAAGATTCCTTCCTTTCCTGTGGTGCTCAGATAGCAACATTGTCCGCTTTGGCAGTTATTGTATTTTATCAGTCTGCATGCTGGTTGTGGGTCGAGTAGGGCAGGCGTATCTTGAATTTGAATACGTACGTTTCCGGACAGGTCGATAAGTTGGTAGCTGGTCTCACCCTTGTCATTCGTGTTGCCTGTCAGTGCCAAGCCTTCGTGGAAGTCATACGCTTGATCATATATAGGCGGAATGAGGATGTTCCCTCGAGTGTCCATATAGCCGTACTTCCCTTTTCGGGTGCAAAACAAGGCTCTGCCTTCGGCAAAGTTATGTGCTAATATGATGTCGTAATGCAGACTTATTCCGATATTGTTGATGCTTTGTCCTTTCCAGTCGATAACGAGAATAGGAGAGTCCGGAAACTCTTGTGCCAGTGTGACGTCTTCAAAAAAATGTCCGATTTGAGCAAATCGTCTTGCACTGGTGGGTTGTGTCGGACGTTTTAATTCGTAGAGTTGATAATATCCTTTTTCGTCTGGCAGACTGAACATTCCATTGACCACTGCTGACGGTTGGCGAGTGAAGCTTCCGGAAGGGATTTCAATCTTTCCGTTGGTGGAGATAAGTCCCCAGTTGTCTCCTTCGTTTTCTTGAAAAGGCAGTGCGTTGATTTCTAAACTGTCCGGTTTGCATCCGGTATATAACACAGCAAACAGGCTTGAGAGAAAGATAGAAGTGACAATATACTTCAGTTTGTCGTTCATTGATAGCTAACTTTTAAAACCTCTGTTGCAAATATAAACATATTACAAGGAAATTCACCATAGATTCCACAGATTAATCTATATACTACATGATTGGAGCGGAAAGTCAATAATAACTAAATATTTCTCCTTTTTGAAGGAGAAGTATTTGTTGGGGAGGTGATAGGTGAATACATAAATTTATATACAATTGTGAACCAGTTAATTGTGGCGTTTATCACCTCGCCCTCCGAACACCCCTTCTTTCTAGAAAGAAGGGGAACTCATGCGGGTAAATGTGCAATATTCAACCTATAGAAAACTATTTAATCTGTGAAAATCTGTGTAATCTGTGGTGAAACTAAAATTATGATTCTTCTGTTGTTTCCCAATTTTCAATTTCACCGCCAATTTCAATCTTCACTTGTTCAGGGTTTTTCGTGATAGTCAGTGAAACAATATGATGCATCCCCGGCTTAAAGACGAAGGCACTTTCCATCAGGTACGATACGCCTCTCATCACCACTTCCACTAACGGACGGCGGTTGGTGATTCGTTGTGGAACGACGATAGCAGTGTATCTGTTGTTTCCTGCCGCCTTTGCCTTCAGTGTTCTTTCCGTGCCGTAGAGTGTTTTGGTGGCTATCCCTACAGAAAGGTCGATGGTAGCATCGGGCACAGTGTTATGGATAAACACTTCGGCATCCTGTGGCAGTTCGTCGCCGTCATAGTCTTCGCCTTTGATGAGCCGTACAGTAAGTTTACTCATGCAATGCTTGAATTTCAGTGCCACGGCATCATTGCCGGCAGTCTGTTTCTTTGCCGATGCCCATAGGAAGTCGCTGGCCTCATAACCTCCCAATACGTCGGCTGTGCCTGTTGCGTTTGGGTTGGTTGCGTTGGGATCGGTTGTACTGCTTTGGTCGGTTGCCACGCTGAACTCCATTTCATCTGTCGACAGGACAGGAGAGGAGTAGGGATAGTAGGCGTATACGTCATAGCTTCCGTCGTTCCAGTAAATAGGGCGGGCGGGAGTCCACGCCGTTCCGTTGTAGGTCAGTGACGTATTGTTCACGTAGTTGCCACCCACTTGCAGAGGTTCATTTTCTCCGCAGACAAACAGACCGATACGGTCGTTTATCTCAAAACCGGTGTCCGTGGCGCGGCTGGCAGGGACAGCCTGTTGCTGCGAAGGGTGCGTAATCTGGAACTGCATCACGTCGTTCCGTTCCGTCTCCTTGCTGGCTGTCGTTTCGTCCTGTCCACAGCTTACCATCGCCATGCTGGAGAGCAGGCAGATGCAAGCCGTATAGATGGTATGAATCGTTGGTTTCATATTCTTTTTTTTCTTCTTCCTTTTTGATTTCTATTCAGAGTGTATAGTCTCCTTCCGACTATTTCAGCGGGCTGCCTTTATGAATCCGTGGCGGATATTGATGTGTATGTACGCGGCTTCCTGCATACGGGACATCCATAGCGCGTGTGATGGCTCCCGCATCTTTCTTGTCTTTTTGTACAAACTCTTCGAATGAATAGGTCTCGCCAGCGTATTGTTTGATACGTTTCACGATAGACTCGCGGCAGATGGTGCTGTAGTAGGGGATATTATTGTTCATGCAGCTGGTCTGTTCCGAACGGAATACTCCACGGCTGTGCATGAATCCTCCTTCGTAGATGTCCACCCGGTCGCTGTAGCGGTCATCGAATATCAGGTGGCTCCAAGGTACTTCGTGCATCTTGCCCGTCAGTGAGAGATTGTCGTACCAGCCATTGGCCTTGGCACCGTTGAATTCGGAGACGTGTTCACAACACATACAACCACAGAAGGTAATGAACGAATTATGATAGATGTATTCGTCACCGAACTTGCCGAAACCATGTCCGCCGGCTTCATGCTGGATAATGCCGCGTGCGTCATACGGATAGGCATCGCTGCTTACCGGACAGAAGGCGATAGCGGAACCATCGCTCCACATGTTGCAGATACCGCCATAGTCGGTCGTGTTCGGAGTCATGACAATTAGCGTCTGATTCAGGTTTGCCCGGGTCACAGACGGAATCCGCAAGGCATAGTTGAACACTGCATCATAGTCGCACTGCAATCCTACGCCACCTGTGAATGTGGTTTCGAACTTGGTATAGCGAATGGTGTTGACTGTGCCGATGCCGCTTTCCAATGAGACGGGAATGGCGGTGTGCACATTGAAATAGTTGCGATAGGTGGTGTAAGGCTCGATGGCAAAGAAACGCTCCACCTGTTCCTCGATAGTTCTCAAGTAGTTGCCTTCGGCAATATCCTTGGCATTGTAACCATCGCCTAAGAACACAAGATTGATGCCGCCATTGTTTCCTTGGGTTGCCTTTTGCAGGGTCACGATTTCGTCTTCGCCATATTGGTAATCATACTGATTGACTGTGCATTTCGTGGTGTAATACTTATCTTTCAGTTTAAAAACAATCTCACCTGTACGTCCTTCGGTCGTACCCTTAGGCATTTCATCGATAGTCAGTGTCAATTCCGTCTTCTTCGAGCCGTTCGTTTGTGACAGGCTACACCAGTCGGGCATACTTGTCACTTCCCAATCGCTTTCCGCATTCAATATCAGATTACGCGTACAGCGGGTATTGAGGGCGTTGGCAATGGCAGGACGGCAGATTAGTTCGTGATGGGTGCCGATACGTTTGAATTCGTTCCAGCCCGGTGCTGTTTGGTAGTCGGCAACAGCGGATTCGGGAACTTCAACGGTGAAGTTGTCCTTGGCTACTCCATCAAAGGCGTTGGCAAACAGGTGCGGTGGAAGGGTGCCTTGGCATACGATGGAACCGATGCCGAAACAGTGGTTGAATGCGCCGTTGCCAATATTTTCTATACTTTTGGGGAAAATGAGACCTTCTAATGAAGAACAGTTGCTGAATGCACTTGTTCCGATGGATATGACGTTGGTGGGTATTTCCAAAATCCCTGAGATGCGTGAATTATTTTCGAATGCACCATCGCCAATTACTTCCAATTTAGAAGGAAGTTTGAGCTCTCCCGAAAAGTTGTTCCTTTGAAATGTTTGTTCTTCTATGATAACTAAATCTTTTGGTAGAATTAGCTCACCTTTAAAAGCACACTTAGAGAAAGCACCCTTCTCTATAGAGGTGATTCCGTCATGTAGAGTTAGTATGCCGTTAAGCCCAGTACAATTTCTAAAGGTAAACTCTTCTATTTTAGTAATAGTTTGTGGTATGGACAAAGATCCAGAAAAGGATGAACAATATTGAAATGCCCCTGAACCTAAATGAGATAATGTATTTGGCAAGTGAAGTTTTCCATATAAATTCTTGCAATTAAAAAAAGCGTTAATACCTATATTTTTTAATTTAGAGGGGAGCAAAAGTTCACATGTAAAAGGACATTGATCAAAGGCATTATTACCTATTGATTCTAATGTGGAAGGTAAACTTAAAAAACCGGTTAATAATTCGCATTGTACAAAAGCTGCGTCACCGATTTTTTTTACTCCTTCAGGGATATATAAGGAGCCCGTTAAATTGCAATGACCAAATGCAGAAAATTGTATTTCTATTAATTTGTCAGGTAGAACTAAATGATTTAAAGTCTTTTTGCCATACATTGCACTGGAGGGCAACATGTCTTCTTTATTCTCATAAATCTTACTTTCCTTAATCTTCACCTCCTTCAAATTCAGCGATTGCAACTTACTCATCTCATCCCTCATGAAATAGAAATCTTCCGCATTAATCTCCCCCGTAATCTTCAAATTCTGCAATTGCGTATAATCCTTATTCGCCGCCGTGATACACTCTTTCAGCGTCCCCGCCTCTTCCACATGAATCACAATATATTCTTTTGCCGTAGCTTCATGCGAAGCCATATCATTCTCCCATGCCGTAATAGACTCGCTGATGAGTTTAAACTCATACTGTCCGCTTGCTTCCTTCTTATTCACCTGAATAGTGAAGTTGTGCATCTTCCCGGCTACATACGTGAATGCTTCTTCCTTCTTGAACGTATAAGGCATTCCGTCTACCGTAATACTGAAAAGCACTTTTCCTGCTTCCACAGTCTGTGGCACCACAATGGCGCGGAATTCATTGTCTTTGCGGAATGGGATAGTCCCTGTTTTGGCAACTTCGCCCGTAGCGGCGACATTACCCGTGGCGAGGTCAATCACCGAACTACGCTTGGTGTTCAGAACTAACACTTGTTTCTCTAATTCCGTCCAAGTGCCTTCGGCGAATCCCTCGCCCTCTTTCAAGGTAATGCGGGCATTACTCATCTTATGCCGCAATGGCAGCCGGATGATTCTATCCGTAGGTGCTACGTCCGCTGCCTTTCCCCAAAGGAAGTCACTCGCTTCGTAACTTCCCATTTCATCCCCATTATTTCTCGTTTGATCTTTCTGTACTTCAAATGCATACGCGTTTACATCCGTTGGCGAGGCATATGGATAATAGCCGTAGATGTCGACATGGGTGTGGTCGTCCTTCCAATAGATGTCGTAAGCAGAATTCCATTTATAGGCGGCTTCATCGAAAGTATGAGGCACGTTCGTTCCCCGATTGCCGCTGGTTGCCAATGTTCCCGGTGTGTTGCCATTATAGTCTACAACGTATACCCCCATAATGTCACCATCGCAGAAACCATTGTCGTTGACACGGGTCACAGCCACTTGGTCTATCTCTCCCGACAGGGAGATGACGTGCGAGTCCTGTCCCTGCGAAACGCCTTCCAACGCCTCGTTGTCGTTGCACGACGTGAGTATCAGTGCCGAAGCGACACCGAATGCCATATAATAATGCCATCGCCTTCTCATATGCGTATACTTTTTATGTGATTGATTGCTTATTCGGCTATGCCGCCATTGTCGATATCATCGTCTTCCCAAGCGCCGATTCCCACATTGATGCCGTTGCTGGTCTTGCTCACGCTCACGGAGAAGGTATGTCTTTTTCCTCCGATAAAAGTAAATTCCTTGTTGAGATTGAAGTCTCTGCCGTCAATATTGACGGTGATAAAATTACTGCCCGAAGCTGTTTGAGGGACAATCAGTGCCTTGTACGAGCGGTTGTTCCCGTTCTCGAGCGGAAGGATGGTTTGGGCGGCTCCCGTAGCGGTGGCAGTTCCGTGGACGAGGTCGATGATTGCTCCGGTCTTTATTCCGTTCATCTTTACGCTTATTGCCGATTGTGCCAAGGTTTCGTCTGTGAATCCGTTGCCTGCCTTGACATTGATAACCGCGCAACTGAACATGTGCTTGGTCGTGATGTTGACAGCTTCCTCCGTAGGTGCCACTCCCGAAGTCTTGCCGTAGAGGAATTCACTGGCTTTGTAAGCTGTTTCGGTAGACTGGTCTTCTTTCACGGAGAAGGCATAAGATGTGACATCGGCAGGCGTCCCATACGGAAAATAACAGTAGAAATCCGCTTTCGTGCTTTCATCTTTCCAATAGATTTCGTTGTCAGGTGTCCATGTTCCGTTGTAAGTGAATCGCATGTTGTTCACATGATTGCCGTTGTTCTGCAATGTTCCCGGTGTTGTGCCGTTGTAGTTCACCACATACAGTCCGATTTTGTCCTGGCTTTCATAGCCCCAGTCGGTGACGCGGGTGCCGACGTTTGCCTTTTCGTTGGCGCTTGTTGTGCTTGCCACGCAATTCAATGTAATGGGAATTTGCTTCGCGGATGGTACTTCGGGTATCTTTGTCTGTTCCTCTTCCCCTGATGAACAGGCACTCAGCAGTGCTAAAAGACAACTTGCCTCTAATAAATGTAGTTTCATAATGATTAGTTTTTTTGATATTCATTGCAAAAGTAAGCCGTTGTTTTATTCAAATCAAGTTCATAATGGTTCATAAAGAATAAATTTTGTGTGCGTTCGAACTTGAAAGGAGGAGAAAAACATCCAGATGCCCTATTGCTAAAACATCGCTTTCGGGGTGCTAAAGCGATGCTTTAGTGCTAAATCTTCTTTTTCTGCCAGTTTCCTTTCTTCATATACATGTAGCAGAATATCAATGTGAAAATACCATACACACACTCCGTTGTCCATGCAAATGCGATGTCCATCCGCAGATACAGGATAAAGTACATTGAGTAAACGACATAAATGGTCAGTACACAAAGTTCCATTGCCAAGGCTGTCCGTGTGTTTCCCGTCCCTGATACCGACTGGAAATAAACATTGGCGGGAACTAGCACCAGATAAGCCGAACATAGCACCCAAAGAGAATGGACGGATGCTTCCCTTAATTCCGGAATGTCCGTATAGATACTCAGAACCAGGTCAGGGAAAAGACAGAAGAATACCAGTATGGGTATTACAAGCATATACCCGATACGGATATGCTGCCTGATAGTTCCTCGTACGCAATCCTGTTCGCCTGCGCCAATAAGGTTGCTGACCAGTGAACCGCAGGTAGAGGCGAAAGCCATCGCAATCATAAACGGAATTCCCGATACATTACGGATTATATTGGCGATTGCCAGCGACCGTTCTCCCAAGTGTTCCACGAATAGGAAGAACATGAACCAGGTCGATAGGGAAACGAAGTTCTGAATCATCGTCCAAACGGAAATATTGAGAATCCGTTTCAACATCTGTACACGGAATTTTGGCAGGATATTCAATGCATACTTCTTGCAGTCAATCCGTTTCCATGTATAGATGATAAAGAAAATCACCGAAACCATTTCGGCTAACGAAGAACCGATGGCAGCACCGGCAATCCCCAGTTGCGGGAAACCGAATTTACCGAAGATTAGGATATAATTGAATACAACATTCGAGAGTACCATCACAATGGAGTTCAATGTCAGTGTTTTGGTCTGGGTGGTTCCTACGAAGAAAGCCCGGAACATAACGCCGACAAAAGAGAAGAAGAAACCGTAGACTCTCCAGTGTATATAGCTCTCGGCTGCATCGTAGATGTGCGGAGAAGATATGATATTCTTCAATATATGCGGTGAGAATACAATGGATAGGGTGAACAATATAGCTGCAACCACCAGTAAAAAATAGATGCCCTGATAGAAGATCAGACCTATCTCTTTGTAATTCCCTTCCCCGTTGCGACGGGCAATCAATATCTGGGCTCCGATGCTGAAACCGAAAGCCAGCATAAAGATAGCGAGGTAATATACACCTGCGATGGCAGATGCTCCCAGTTCAATTTCACCGACACGCCCGAGAAAAGCGGTGTCCGTCATACCTATCAGTTGCTCCATAATCAAACTGATCAGGATGGGATAGGCGATAGTCCATATTTGTTTATAAGTATATTTAGTCTTCATCATACTTTGTTTATTTAGAGAAAGAAAGCCGGGCAACCAAAATAGGATGTCCGGCTTTCTCAGAATATATAGGATTTTATTCCTTATTTCTTATTCTGTCTTTGCTGCTGCAATAGCTCCTGTTGCTTTTGCATCGCTTCTAAGCGTGCGGCAAATCCGGTCTTTTTCATTTGTTTCGGGTCTTTCTTTTTCGCTTCAAGGATAGCCAGCAATTTTGTTTCGTTAGTAGTTTTACGAAGCAGAATCATGGTACCTACACTAATCAACGTTGACACGAAATAATAATAGTTCAAACCTGACGGATAATCGTTCAAGACAAACAAGAACATAATCGGCATCAGATACATCATCCATTTCATGGCAGCCATTTGCGGTTGCGCGCCTGTATCCTGCATAGACATCGTGTATTTCGTATTCAGGATATTGGTAACCGTCATCAGCAGGCAGAATAAGCTGAGGTGGTTACCCAGGAACGGAATATGGAAGGGGAATGTGATGAACGCGTCATAAGTGGAAAGGTCGTCCGCCCACAAGAAACTCTGTTGGCGCAACTCGATAGCACTCGGCACGAACATAAACAAAGCCATCAGGATAGGGAACTGCAACAACATCGGCAGACAGCCGCCCATTGGGCTTACCCCGTATTGGCTGTAAAGCCCCATCACTTCCTGCTGCTTCTTCATCGCGTCTTCCTGCTTCGGATACTTCTTGTTGATTTCGTCGATTTTCGGTTTCAAAACGCGCATCTTGGCAGAAGACATATAAGTTTTCCAGGTAGCCGGATAAACCACAACTTTCACCATGATAGTCAGAATCAACAATACGATACCCATGCTCAAGCCCCAACCGGACAACCAGTCGAATACGTTGATCGTGATGAATTGATTAATCCAGCGAATCAACGGCCAACCCAGATATACTAGTCTGTGAAGTTCCCATTTCTCGGTACGACCCTTATCCAACGCCTTCAGCGTCTTGAAGTGGTTCGGACCGAAATAGAAATACATTTCTGTCGGTTCTTTGCCTGTCGGATCGAAGAATGTATTCATTTCAGCAGAGTAATCCTTGATATATCCGCTTCCTTGCTGTTCCATTCTCGATTTTACAGAAACCTTTTCGAAATCCTGCTCAGCGATAAATACAGAAGAGAAGAACTGGTTTTTGAACGCCACCCAGTCAATGCGGCTTTCCAACTTCTTATCATCATCTTTAGCGGCCGACAAGTTATCTACATTTTCACCTGTCACCTTATAGGTCAACTCAGACAAACGATTCTCGTAAGTGAATCCTTTTTCCAGTTGGCGGGCACGTTGCGACCAGTCAATGTCCACATATTTGGTGCTTGCCAGTTTGTCCGCCATACCTGTAGCCTTGATTTCAAAGTTCATCAGGTAGCTGTCCGGTTTCAGCGTATATATGAAGTCAATATAGCTTTCGCTGTTCGCAGCCAAACGCATGGTGACACTGCTATCCGTCTTGTTCACTGCTTCAAAGAAATAATCCTTTGTCTGAATAGCACCTTCTTTATTGTAGAAGTTGAAATTCATCGAAGCATCATCACCGTCGAACAGCATGACCGGAGTCTTCTTATCCTGTGCCATGTAATCCTTCAGCATGGCTGAATATACACGTCCGCCCTTCGTCGTGAAAGTGATTTCCGCTACGTTATTCTGAATGCTGATTTTAGAGTCTGTTCCATGCATAGCATTGAAAAACAGGGCGGAAGAATCGGCTACCGATGTAGCAGTCTCTTGCTTGCTGTTAGCCAGTGCAGCTTCCGTTTTCGCCTTCAGCGCTTCTTCTTGCTGCTGTACCACGGCAATAGAATCGTAGTATCTCTTTTGTGCAGCTATCTGCTCCTCGCTGGGACGGCTCAGAAAACTGAATCCTACCAATAATATACCTATTAAAACGAGACCTGTGATGGTGTTTTTATCCATTCTTATTTTAATTACAAATTACTAATTTACTTTTCGTTTTCGATAGCAGCTTTCACAAACGCTACGAACAACGGATGCGGGTTCAATACTGTACTACCGTATTCCGGATGGAACTGTGTACCAACGAACCACTTCAATGCCGGGATTTCCACAATTTCCACCAAATCCGACTCAGGGTTGATACCTACACATTTCATGCCGGCAGCTTCGTATTGTTCTTTGTAGTCATTGTTGAACTCATAACGGTGACGGTGACGTTCCTGAATGTGTTCCTGTCCGTAAGCCTGATAGGTCTTGGAGTCTTTATTCAATACGCATTCGTAAGCGCCCAGACGCATCGTACCACCCATATTGGTGATTGCCTTTTGTTCTTCCATGATGTCGATCACGTTGTGCGGAGTCTTTTCATCCATCTCGCGTGAGTTGGCATCGGCATAACCCAGTACGTTGCGTGCAAATTCGATAGCGATACATTGCATACCCAAGCAAATACCGAAAGTCGGAATATCATGTGTACGCGTATATTTGATAGCAACAAACTTGCCGTCAATACCACGCTGACCGAATCCCGGGCCGATCATGACACCGGCCATACCTTTCAACGCTTCATCTACATTCTCGTCTGTCAGCTTTTCACTGTTTACGAAATGCACTTCCACCTTGCGGTCATTGTAAGTACCGGCCTGTGACAAAGCCTCACGGATAGATTTATACGCATCCTGCAAGTCATATTTCCCGACTAGCGCAATATTAACCGGCTCTTTTGTTTCTGCAGCGTGACGGCGTTCCAGGAATTTGCGCCATGGGCCGAGTCCCGGAGTTTCTCCTACCGGCAGTCCCATCTTTTCAAGAATGGTGCTGTCCAGTCCTTGTGCCTGCATCAGGATAGGTACTTCGTAGATTGTTTCCGCGTCGATAGACTGCACTACGGCTTTATCGTCCACATTACAGAACTGTGCCACCTTTTTACGCAATCCGTCGCTTAGAGGATGTTCGGCACGGAGTACCAGTACATCCGGCTGAATACCTACACTCTGAAGTTCCTTCACCGAATGTTGTGTCGGTTTCGTTTTCAGTTCTCCGGCAGCGGCAAGATAAGGAACATAAGTCAAGTGCACACAAAGGGCATTCTTGCCAAGTTCCCATTTCAACTGACGGATACTTTCGAGGTAGGGGAGTGACTCGATGTCGCCGACCGTACCACCGATTTCTGTGATTACAAAATCGAATTTGTACTTGTTTCCGAGCAGCTTCACATTCCGTTTGATTTCATCCGTGATATGAGGAATCACCTGGATTGTCTTACCCAGATAATCTCCACGGCGCTCCTTATCGATAACGCTCTTGTAGATACGTCCCGTAGTAATGTTGTTCGCCTTTGTCGTTTGAATGCCCAGGAAACGTTCATAGTGTCCCAGGTCGAGGTCGGCTTCGTGTCCGTCTACAGTAACATAGCACTCTCCGTGCTCATATGGATTCAATGTTCCCGGGTCGATGTTGATGTACGGGTCAAACTTCTGGATGGTTACATTATAACCTCTTGCTTGTAGCAAC
>ERZ791659.843-NODE-843-length-19103-cov-2.75378_pt1 | contig 19103 bp, 10 predicted proteins | sample MGYA00510053_ERZ791659 | MGnify/ENA primary metagenome ERZ791659 (study PRJEB30046, sample SAMN00715192) | human gut metagenome | study: EMG produced TPA metagenomics assembly of the A metagenome-wide association study of gut microbiota in type 2... | reverse complement strand
TGTGGTTACTGTGTCGGATACGGGAGTGGGTATTGCTGAAGAGAGCCTGGATAAGATATTCGACCGTTTCTATCAAGTGGACAGTATGAATAACCAGAAAGGTACAGGCATAGGTCTGGCGCTTGCAAAGAGTATAATCGAAGCCCATAAAGGGAAAATCAGTGTCCGGAGTATGGAAGGGAAAGGAACGACTTTCGTTGTTGAACTACCTTTAGGAGACAGCCATATTACCGATGCACAGAAAATAGCTACTCCTGATATTGATTCATCGTGTATCTCTGAACTGACAGTATATGGTTCGCAGGTACCGGCGGATGTGGTGGATGATGAAAATATGGATAATCAGTCGGACGAGACAAGAAGCAAGATTCTTATTGTAGAAGATAACGAAGAACTTAGAGGTTTATTGGCGCGTTTGTTCTCTAAAATATATACTGTTTATGAAGCTCAGGATGGTGAGGAAGGATTTGAAAAGACAAAAGAAGTACAACCTGATATTGTACTGAGTGATATTATGATGCCCAAAATGTCCGGTATAGAGATGTGCAGGAAGATAAAGAGTAATTTCGAGACTTCTCATATTCCTGTGATATTACTTACGGCACAAACAGCTGAAGAATATACCATGCAAGGGTTAAAAATGGGAGCGGATGACTATGTAACCAAACCTTTTAATGTGAAACATTTGTTTATGCGTTGTAACAACCTGGTGAACAGTAGAAAATTGTTACAGCAGAAATATGCGAAACAAATGGATAATAATGTAGATATACTGGCAACCAATAGCGCGGACTATCAGTTCATGGAACAATGTGTAGCCTGTGTTGAACAGAATCTGGATAATCCGGATTTTGATGTGAATATGTTTGCCCAGGCTATGAATACGGGACGCACCAAACTCTTCCTGAAAGTTAAAGGTATTACGGGACAGACACCGAACGACTTTATTCTGAATATCAGGTTGAAGAAGGCGCAAATGCTCCTCAAGCAAATGGATACGAAGACTGTTTCAGAAATAGCGTATGAAGTAGGCTTTAATTCCCCAAGCTATTTCATCAAGCGCTTTAGAGAATTGTTTGGAGTGACTCCTGCCCAATATCAAAAAGGTGAAGAATAAACTTACTTATTATATATACACTATGAAGACAAAATTACTATGCACGCTGTATTTTTTGTGTCCATTGGCCGTGTCGGCGGCAAATGTTCATAAACTTACTCCGATTACTACTGATAAGGATGTCAGAGTTGAAATAAGTTTGTCCGCTGAGGCAAACGAACACCTGTCTCTTGATGCAGTCATTTCTAATACCCGTAATGGTGAGGTATTGTGTAATCGTTCAAAAGAGTTTTCTTTTAAGAATAAAGTCGATACGACAATAGTATGGAAAATAGATGGTTTGAATCCGGAATTGTGGAGTCCGGTTACTCCTGTTCTTTATAACCTTGAGATAAAGACGGATACTGAGGTTTTACGCAAACGGATCGGTTTCAGGAGATTTGAGATGCGGGATGGGGTGTTCTATCTGAACGGGAAACCTATCTATTTGCGAGGTAATGCCATTAATCCGCCGGAAAGAGGAATACCTGAGCCCTTGGAAAGAAGTAAGGAGTTCGCTCGTGATTATGTCCGTTTTATGAAAAGTCAATGAATATAAATATCATTCGTATTCCTGATGACCAAAACTGGATGGATGTATGCGATGAAGAAGGCATGATGATTTTTGCCGGTCGCTATGGACGTCCTAAGCATGGAACCAAGACTGCACCGCCGGCAGACTTTGATTTATCGCTTAAGACATATAAGGAAATAGATTTAGGCCCGTTTAGCCCTCACCCTTCTGTTGTCATTTATATATTGGCTAATGAAATGCCGCCTGAAGGTGAAGTTGGAGCTCGGTATCGGGAGTTTCTGACAAAAATGTGTGGTGAACTCAAGAAATGGGATGATACCAGGTTGTATATAGGTAATACCGGCTATGGACTTGGAAAATCAGGTGATATTTATGATGTACACCGGTATTGGGGGTGGTATTACAACACTTTTCTGACTTATCTAAATATGCGTGATAAAAGTATGTGGCAGAATCCGGGTAGAGTTCAGCCTATTACATTTACTGAGTGTGTGGGTAACTATACGGGGATAGACGGACGTTTCAACCTTTGTTCCCGGACTAAGCAGCCCGGTTCGCAAAAGTGTTGGACCGGTCATCTGCCAAATGAAGAACAAGCTGAGGCTGCTATGTCATATCAAGCCTTTGTCCTAAAAAATGCTACGGAACTGTTTCGTCGGTTGAGATGCCAGAATGGTAATCTTGCAGGTACTATGCCTTTTACCATAATATTCCATAATTGGGATGGAGTAAAGTCGTTTGCAGAAATGAAACCGAAACCTGTGGCGTGGCAGTATCAGACAAGTTATCAACCGATATTGCTGAGTTGGGAAAACTGGCAGTCGCAGATTTATGCAGGAAATAAGTTGTCGGTCGTTGCTCATGTGGTTAATGATGATGACTATTGCAATGATTTGAATGGCGCTCGTTTGCAATGGTGGATTGAGAAAGGAAATGAGAAGTTTTTGTCAGGAGATATCGAAAATGCCGTCTGTTCCTTACTATGGGACATATAAGAGTCCTCTTTCAATTGATATTCCCCGGGATTTAACTTCGGGAGATTATGTATTGAAAGGTGAAATTTGGGTGGATGGCAGGAAGATATCCCATAATGAGAGCGAGATTTTCATTGCAGGACAGGATTGGGATAATAAGGATGCAATTGGAAAAACGATTTATGTATATGACTCTTCGGCGGGGGAACAAACCCGCAGTTGCTTGCAAAAGCTTGGTTATATGGTGAAGCCGATACGTACGGTTATGGATTTACCTCGCAATTCCATTTTAGTTTTGGGAAAGGATTCTTGGGACAATAACATAAACAGTCAGGTTGAACAATTAAGGGAGTATATAAAGAAAGGAGGACGCGTTGTTTGTCTGGAGCAGGATCCGGCTAGATTCAATCAATCATGGCTACCGATTTCGGTTAAATTCTTGGAAGACAGTAATAATAATCCGGTCTACCTGTCTCCTTCTTTGGCATATAAAGACGGTATGAATATTAATCTTGAGCGTCCTTATCATCCGGTCTTTAAAGGGCTGACACCGAAACGTTTTAAACTTTGGTCTGATTATACTTCTTATGATGAGTCGCAAAAGGGATTTCCTGCTATTTATCCGGTGGATAGAGGATATGACTTGCATGCAGCTGATTTGAAAAACGTGGCAATTCTTGCTAATTATAGTCGTGCGTTATCGGCAACTGCTTTGTCGGAGATGTTTATGGGTAAACGGTCTGTGTTATTGTCGGGTTTCGATTTGATAAATCATTGTGGAACGGATCCGGTGGCAGATAAACTTCTTTCAAATGTATTACATTATATGGCTACTGATAAAAAGCATGAACCATATGTGGCAGTGAGTGACTCTATTGTTTGGGGAGATTATGCGTCTGAGCGAGGTATTGTGAATGCTCTTTGTAATGGCTTGATGGTAAATACGGTTCCTATTATTCCGAAAGGGCAGGAGAAGGATGCCAAATATAAGTTGAAGATTGATGAGTATGGCTATCAATATGCCGGGGCATATGGTGGCTGGAATTCAAAACCGGGTGTACAATATGTACCCTATGGGAGAAGACCGATGGCTCCGTTCACGTTTTCGCGAGGAGGAAGCCCGCTTATTGAAAAATCATCTGTAACAGGCGAGGGGTATTTTTACATAACTTTACCGGAAAAGAAGAATATAATGATTACTGTATTAGAGAATCCTGTGGATGAACCTATCCGTATCAGTCTTTCCGTAAACAATGAAGCGGGAAAGGAGTATGTAATTTTGCCTAAGCAGCAATTAAGTATTGAAACGGATATTTCTCATATAAAGAATGCGATGAAGGTATCTTTGAAAGGAGATAGGCGCACGATTCTGCTGAAAACCATATTAAGTATGAAACAGACTCGGAAATAATGCTTAATCGAATAAGTTGTACTGCTTGAATGGTGCAACTTATTCTGTTTATAGGCCCTTTGTACAACTTTGCTGTACAAAAGAACGATTGTTATATGCTTTCATAGGATAAACGGACACTTTTGCAGAGGTATTTAAAATCCGAATAAAACTATGAAACGCATTTTATCTTCTTTATACTTATTACTGATAAGTATTGCTCTTTTGGCAAATGACAGATTTGCCGTTGCTGATATTTTTACAGACCATATGGTGTTGCAGCGTAATGCTAATGTAAAGGTTTGGGGTGAAGGAACAGACGGTTCGCAGATTGAAGTCCGTTTTGAAGGACAAAACCGGAAGACCGTGGTTGCAAAAGGCAAATGGACGGTCGATTTAAAGACCGGAGAGGCCGGAGGACCATATAAGCTGGAAATTGTAAATGGATATGGAATTTGCCCTACGCAGGGTAAAAGATGCGCAGGCAGAAATTTCTTTGGCTGATTATCCTCAGATACGTTATTATAAGGTACCGAGGAAATTTTACCCGGAACAAAAAGTACCCGGAACATCTTGGAAGACATGCTCGCCGGAAACAGCGACAGATTTTGCAGCTATAGCCTATTATTTTGCCAAGAACATACATAAAGAGCTGAATATTCCTATCGGTTATCATTCAAGTTCCTGTGGGTGGGACGACGGTTGAGGCATGGACAAGCCGGAAATTATTGATGTCTGATAAAGATTTTCGTCCGCTGCTGGAATACTATGATAGTATTGCCAACTCTTATCGTCCTGGCGAATATGAGAAATTGTATAATAATTACCACAGTTCTTTGGCAGAATACAACAAGTTGAGCGCAGAGAAGAAACGATACATTAACAAACCATCGGAACCTATGGGAAAATGGAATTTCCGCCGTCCGGTAGGTTTGTCCGAAACAATGTTGAGTGCAGCTTGTCCATACACATTGAAAGGATTCATTTTTTATCAGGGAGAATCGAATACTGCTAGAGGGGCGCAATACCGCAAATTATTCCCCGCTATGATTAAAGAGTGGAGGACTTCATGGGGACAGGGAGATATTCCTTTCTTATTTGTACAGTTACCTCGATTTGAAACAAAAACCCGCTATTGGAATGAATTGCGTGAGGCACAATATCTTTTATTTACCAAGGGCCTGAATTTAAGAAATTATCAAAAGCGGGAAATGGCAGTTTACTTCTTGATTTTATAAATACAGGTACCGGGATTATTGCTAAAGATGGAGCTGCTTCACTCTCCGGATTTATGGTTGCAGGTAAGGATGGTAAGTTCTATCCTGCCGAAGCGGTCATCGTTAGTAATAGTCAGGTACGAGTAAGCAGCGAGCAGGTGCAGGCTCCTATCGATGTCCGTTACCTGTGGGTAAATAGTGCGAATCCTAATTTCTTTAATAGAGAGGGATTTCCTGCATGTCCTTTTCGTACCGATAGTTATCGACTGGAAACGGAAGGTGTATATGTCAACCCTGAGCCGGTGATGCCTAAATTGGATTTATTCCTTTTCATAGGACAGTCTAACATGGCAGGTCGTGGATATATTACTGATAATTATAAAAGTAGTATTAAAGATGTGTATTTGCTGACCCCTACCGGTACAATGGAACAAGCAAGGAATCCTTTGAACAAATATTCTACTATTCGCAAGCAGTTGGATTTGCAGGGTGTAGGTCCTGCCTATTCTTTTGCAAAGGCAATAACAGAGAAAACCGGACATCAATTAGGGCTGGTAGTGAATGCACGCGGTGGCAGTTCTATTAACTCGTGGTTGAAAGGGGCACGGGATGATTATTATGGTGAAGCTTTATCGCGCATACGTCAAGCCATGAAATATGGTAAGTTGAAAGCTATTATTTGGCACCAGGGTGAATCGGACAGCCGGGAACCGGGACTGTATATGGAGAAACTAAAGAAGTTGGTCGCTGATTTACGGCAAGATGTGGGAAATGAGAACCTTCCTGTTATAGTAGGTGAGATTGCCGATTGGCGGGCAAATGGAACTTCGGAGGCATTTAATAAAATGTTACGTACAGTTCCTCAGCATATTCCATATTCTTATTGTGTGTCATCCAGAGAACTGGTTCCTTTGATTAATGAAAGTGATCCTCACTTTAGCGCAGACAGCCAAATAATTTTAGGTAGGAGATATGCTGAGGCTGCTTATGAGGCTTGCTATTCTCAAAAGTAAATAGTTCATTAAAAAATAATTTATGAGTTTTAAGAAACAGCTGTTTTTAATATGCGGAGTTCTTGCAGTGCCATTTTTAGGATTGCAAGCCGATGACGTAAATGTGGCGTTACGTAAGCCGGTGACTGCATCGTCACAACAGGAGAAATTTCCGGCATCTAATGTGACGGACGGAGTTATTTCACGTAAATCAACTTGGATGAGTGCCGAAAGTGCGCGACCTCCTCATATGTTGGATATTAATTTGGAGCGATATTATGATATCAATAAGATTGTTATCTATACTGGTATTCCGGAAAATGAGTTGACAGAATCGGAAAAAGGTAAAGCTCCGGGATTTTGGTCGATGAAGAATTTTAAGATTCAGTATTGGGATGATGCCAACTGGACGGATTTACCGGATACGGAATGTACGGAAAACCGGTTGGATAAACTTGAATTTATTTTTAAACCTACCTTACAGACTTTTCAGATTCGCCTGGTGTCCACAGATGGTGAGCCGATTCGGATTAATGAATTTGAAGTGTATGGTAAGGAAAAGGTTAATATGCCTGTACCTGTGACAATAAATGAAGTACAGACAACCGTTCAGGAGCCTTCGAAGACAGAAATGCAGGTAACAATAACCAAAGAGGTTATTGGGAAATCAATGAAGTATGTGGCTTATAACCAAGGATATTATTTCCCGGGAAGTAATATTTCCGGTTGGCTTGAATATTCCAATGTAAATAGTTTGCGAGTTTGGACATCCTTGAATGATTATGTTCCTCAGTCAGCCGTACTGAATGATGAAAGAGTGGCTACTTTGGATGATTTTGAAGTATGTAAGACTGAATTGAGAAATAATCCGGAATGTAACCGCTTTATTCGTTGGGAACCGGTTTTGGAAAATTGTCGTAAAAAACAGTTTTCTACTAATTCGATGGTTTTTGAATATGCATTGAAAGAATTGAAACGTCTGAATATAGAACCTGTTCTTCAGATAAATTCTACAGATTTCGATGGTACGTGGAGTAATAAATGGAAGCAGTGGCAACGTTTCTATGCACTTGCTTTTTGTGCGGCCAAGACCGGAGATGTAACCATGTATGCTATGCATAACGAACCGAACCATCGCCATGCGGGTCCCATGAAGATAACACAGTATGTGGATGCCATGAAGATTGTTTCGGATGCTGTGTATTGTGCAGTACAGGATGTGAACAGACTGTATGGGAAATGTTTGAAGTCGCGTTTTGTAAGCCCTGTTACAGCAGGTTCGAATGCGAATTGGTGGGCGGAAGTAGTGAAAAATTTGCGTATAGACTATCGTGGCTTACCCTCAGACAGAGATTTATTGGATATATTTTCCACTCATTCTTATAATCTGCCGGCTGCGGGTTATGCATCTAAGGTTTCTGATATAAGAAAAATTATCGTGGAAAACCATCCGATGAAACAATCTCTGCCAATAGTCTATACAGAGACCGGACGCTGGATGAATGCTTATCTGATAGATAAGGAAGAAACAATGGATTCTCCCTCTTTATTTACGGAATGGGCAGGTGAATATGCGAATAATACGCTTAATCAAGGCTATGGCATGTGGGCTTTTAAGTTTGCAAATACTACCAGTGGCACATATCCGCGCGGAATCAAGTCAGGGCATCATTTTATCTGGCAGGGAAAACGGATTGTAGAGGATGCTTATAATAATGTGGCATTGGGTAAGAAAACATCAGACTTGACTTCCTCTCATAGAGTAACCGTGAAAACAATAACAGATGGAGATAAAACAGATGCCTCCATGTGGGTTTCTTCAGATACGGATGAAGAAAAGCGTTTGGAGATTAATTTGGGTAAAAGTTACTCTTTGGGTGGGGCAGTCGTCTATACAGGTTCTTCCTATGGAGTTTATACCTCTCCTGACCGCGTGAAAAACTTCAGTTTACAATATTGGGATGGTACCGCTTGGACGGATATAAAGGAAACAATGGAAAAGAATGCACGTTACGCTCAGTCTTTCTTCTTGTTTGATACTCCTGTTACGACTTCTAAAGTTCGGTTTGTGTCAACCGATAAGGGAAGTATAAAGGTGAGAGAAATTAAATTATTTGATTCGGAATCTGTAAAAGATATTCCTTCTTCTTATGATATAAGCGGTATTCAGCGCACTGGTGAAGTAGTCCGTCTTTTTGCAAAAGGATTTAAGAATGAACGTCCTTTATTAAATACGGTGAAATCTGCTGCTGATAATGATGTGGATGCCATTACCTGTTTTAATCCGGAAGAAATGAGATACTATATATGGCTTGTACAACGCAAACACTTTTCAAATAATCTGACTTTGAATATGAAGTCATTAGACCTACCCACCGGCACCAGAGTAATTGCTGAAGAAGTAAGTGCAAATGCTTATGGTGAGGTGGTTTGGTCGAAAGAAATCTCGGAGAATGGGCAACTTTCTTTTGAACTTCCTGCCCAAAGCGTAATGCTTCTTACTATTCCTGTTCGCATGAATGCGCTAAACACATTAGTAGCTGTAGATGATGCGGTGGTAAAAGCCGGTAGGAATGATAAAAAGAACTTTGGTAAAGCTAAAATGATGAATGTGGAGATGAATGCTTCCCGGATAAATGGAAACCAGGTAAGCTATGTTAAGTTTGATTTGTCTGGAGTGGATAGACAAAAAATAAATGCTGCCATATTCCAGATATATGGTAATTCTATTGTCGGACATCCTTATCGTTTCCATGTTTACGCTTTGGATAATAATAATTGGGATGAGAATACTTTAAACTGGAAAAATGCTCCTAATTTGGAAGGAAAACAGGTTCGTATAACGGATGTTGGGGGTACTGCACATGTAGCAGGTGAAATTGTAGTGGACGAAACAGTTGCTTATCATCAACTGGATGTTACAGAATTACTCCGTAATTGTAGGGAACAGGAAATAACTTTTGTATTAATAAGGGAGGTCAGACAATTGGGTGATGATTCTGATAATGGCAAAAGTTGTTCTTTTGGTACGAAAGAATCTAAAAATGGGCCAAAACTGGCTATTTGGTAGTATGAAGTGTGGGTTCGTATGATAGTGCTTTCTTTTCGTACAATCCTTTTATGATAACTTTATCTTTTTTGTGACTTTTGTTCTATCATATTTAAATAATTTTAATCTTAATGTATAAATGAAAAACAGTCGTCTAAAACTAATTGTGTCTGTCATGTTTCTATTGATCATGGTGGGCATACATGCACAAAATGTACGAGTGACAGGTGTTGTATCTGATGCACAAGGTTCATTGATCGGAGTGAATGTTCATGTGAAAGGGGGAACCACCGGTGTGATTACCGATACAAACGGTAAATATTCTATTGAGGTACCCGCTAGTGCTACACTTGTATTCTCTTATATAGGTTATGTAGAACAGGAACTCAAAGTCGGTAATAAACGAGTTATTAATGTAACTTTAGTTGAAGACTCCGAATTATTGGATGAGGTGGTAGTGGTTGGTTATGGCTACCAGCGAAAGAGTGATGTAGCAACTTCTGTGGCTTCTGTTAAGACTGATGAAATGAAGAGTTTTCCGGCAGGTAATGTTGGTGATATGCTTCGTGGACGTGTAGCAGGTGTCAATGTAACGAGTGCTTCGGGCAGACCGGGTTCTGCACCGGAAATTACTATTCGCGGTAATCGGTCTATTAGTGCACAGAATACTCCTTTATATGTAATTGATGGCTCTGTATCAGATGGAGAAGAATTTAGCACATTGAGTGCTGAAAGTATTGAGTCTATTGAGATTCTGAAAGATGCTGCTTCACAGGCTATCTATGGTGCACGTGCTAGCGATGGTGTCATTTTGGTGACTACTAAACGTGGGGCACAAGGTAAGATGGAAGTAAATTATAACGGATATGTAGGTATTCAATCCTTGTGGCGTAATTTTGATTTTTATTCTCCTGAAGAGTATGTGATGTTGAGACGTGAGGCTATGGCAAATGATAAAGGTATCATTGATGCTCGTGAGATGTCTATTTCAGAAGCGCTTAGTGATGATGTGATGAAAGAAGTATGGGCAAGCGGGCAATTTGTTGATTGGGAAGACTTAATGTTGAAGAATGCCTTATATCAAAACCATGATATAACTGTACGTGGTGGAAACGACAAACTTCGTGTTTCTGCAGGACTTAATTATTTTGATCAGGACGGTATGGTAACTACTGGTTCCGGCTATCAAAAGGCCGCTTTTCGTTTGAATGTAGACTATAAGGTTAATAAATGGATTAATTTTGGTGTAAATACTTCTTATGCTTTAACGAAGAGCGAACGTGAAGATGGGAATTTTACAGAATTTATTACCCGTACACCATTAGCCAAGGTGTATGAGGAGGATGGAACTTATACTAAGTATATTAATTCAGCCAATGACGTCAACCCTCTTTATAGAGCGCAAAATTATAATCGTGAAATAAAAAACAACAGCTATCGTGTTAATTTATTCTTGGAACTGAAACCGTTTAAGGGATTTAATTATCGTTTGAATACATCTTTTTATAATAGACAACAAGAAGATGGGGAAGCAAAAAAAACAGATTATCCCGGTGGAGGCGCTACTGCAAAATTAGCAAATAATGAGAAAAGAAGTTATTTGATAGAAAACATATTTACGTATGATGTTCCTTTCAGAGACAAAAATCATAAATTAGTTTTGACTGCTGTACAGTCTGTAGATCATACTCAATCCAAAGAGTTAGGATATTCTACAGCTTCACTACCAGTGGATATGGGGTGGGATTTTATTGCAAACGGTGAGTTTAGCGGAAAACCGGTCAGAACATTCTCTGAGAATAATTTGGTGTCGTTTATGGGACGTGCCTCGTATACGCTTATGGATAAGTATATTATGAATATAGCGGTCAGACGCGATGGCTCAAGCCGTTTTGGTAAAAACAATAAGTGGGGTACATTCCCTTCTATAGCTTTAGCATGGCGCATAAATCAAGAGGAGTTTCTTCGCAATGTGTCTTGGATTGATAATTTGAAATTGCGTTTGAGCTATGGTATTGTAGGTAATCAAAATGGTATTGGAAACTATACAACTCTTGGTTTGGCTAATGAATATCGTTATGAATTTGGCGATAATATGTATATGGGTTATCTTCCAGGAAAGGAATTGTCCAATCCTAATTTGAAATGGGAGCAATCTCGTACTACGAATGTGGGAGTTGACTTTGCTTTTTTCAAAAATAGATTATCCGGAACAATAGAATATTATCAGACTAGAACAACGGATTTACTTGTAAAACGTGAGATCAATTCAGTATTAGGCTATGAAAATATGCTTGATAATTTGGGGGAAACCAAGTCTCATGGGGTAGATATAAATATTAGTGGCGATGTTATCCGTACAAAAGATTTGACTTGGAGTTTAGGTGCCAATTTTAGTCATTATGCTAATGAAATTGTGAAGATTGATGATCAAGTTGATGAAAACGGCAAGCCATTGAGTCAGCCCGGAAATAAATGGTTTGTTGGTGAGCCTATCAATGTTTATTATAATTATGTACCGGATGGCATTTATCAGTATGAAGATTTTGATATTAAACGTAATCCTTATAATGAATTGGAGTATACTCTGAAACCCACTATTGATACGGATGGGGATGGTATTGCGGATAAAGCACTTTCACGAGAAGACGATGTAAAACCCGGTTCTGTGAAGATTAAAGATATAAATGGTGATGGTAAAATTAATGCGGATGATCGTACCCCGATATCTAAAGATCCTGATTTTACATTATCTTTGAATACATCTCTAAAATGGAAAGGTTTTGACTTTTACATGGATTGGTATGGTGTGTCCGGTCGTAAGATCCAGAATGCCTATTTGAATGAATCTAATAGTGGCGGTTCTTTGCAGGGTAAATTAAATGGTATCAAAGTTAACTATTGGACTCCATTTAATCCATCGAATGAATTTCCGCGTCCCAGCCATAATACGAATGTACCCTATCATGGTGCATTGGCTATTCAGGATGCTTCCTATATCCGTTTACGTACATTGCAGTTAGGATATACTTTCCCGACAGAGTGGATAAAACATATTTCTCTGTCACGTCTGAGAGTTTATGCCACAGCAACTAACTTATTGACATTTACAGACTTTAAGTCTTATAGTCCTGAGTTGACACCGGGAGCTTATCCTGAATCAAGACAGTATGTATTTGGAATTAATGTTTCATTCTAATCAATACGTGTAAAACATGAAAAAAATATTATATATAGCGGCTTTGGCAGTATCATCTGCCATGCTGTTGTCTTCTTGTGAAGATTTTCTGAATCCTGAGTCAAAAACAAATATAACAGTTGATTACCTGACTAACTCTCCTGATGGCTTGAATCGTGCAGCAATAGGTTTATATGCGCTGGATAGAGAAATTGCCAAAGGTGCAGATAATGGCGGAAGCGGTAATTTGTATGTTGTGAGTATGTGTGATTATACAACTGATCTTATGGCTTTTCGTGCCGGAACCAGTACTGCCATTGCTAAACTTGAAAATTTCATGCCGAATAATAGTGATGTAGAAGCTTTTTGGCAACAGCATTATTTTATTATTGGTAAAGCTAATGAGGTGATAGCGGGAGCGGAAGCGCTGGGAATAGAAGATCCAGATCCTTTGACACGTCGTGCTTATGGAGAAGCCAAATTCTTTCGTGGACGAGCATATTTTGAATTATGGAAGCGCTTTGAACGTCTGTACTTAAATACTGAGCCTACTACCGTAAGCAATTTGGAACGTGATTTTACTCCAGCCAGTAAAGAGGACATATTTACTGTGATTCGTGGCGACCTGGATGCTGCTATTGAGATGCTTGACTGGAAAGCAGAGGGCGGAGATTATGGTCGTATAACAAAAGCTACTGCTAAGCATGTGCGTGCACAGGTGGCTATGTGGGATAAAGACTATGATAGAGCCATCGAAGAGTGTGAAGATATCTTTGAGGATGGTACATACTCTATGGAAGATAAAACCGGTGATGTGTTTAATGGTCCGGACTTTCGTTCAAAAGAGGTATTGTGGGCATACCAGTTTTCAACAAACTTAGGTGGTGGCGGAAGTGGTACACCGTTGATGGGACATCGTGCGGCAATTATTACGACTACTCGTTATCAGTCTAATGCCGATTGTACTTTTGAAGCTAAGAATGGCGGATATGGTTGGGGACGTGTATATCCTAATACTTATTTATTCAGTCTTTACGACCAGGCTAAAGATAATCGTTATAAAGACCTTTTCATTCATACGTTCTATTATAATGATCCTAAATCTGCAAAACTTGGTCAAGAGATTCCAAAAGATTTGTATGGAACATCTGCCGGCTATATGGAAAAACTGCATCCTATGTCAAAAAAACATTTTGATCAATGGACTAATGCCGACCAGCCTGACCGTACTACAAGTTTCCGCGATTTGATAGTATACCGTTTGGCTGAAACCTATCTGATGTGTGCTGAAGCCTATTTCCATCGTGATGGAGGTAGTAGTCCAAAGGCTATTGAATATTACAATGAAACGTGGGAACGTGCAGGTAATGATCATGAAGACGGCCCTTTAACACTTGATATGCTTTTGGATGAATATGCTCGTGAACTTCATTTTGAAGGAGTGCGTTGGCCGTTACTGAAGCGTTTAGGTATTTTGGGTGAACGTGTTCGTTTGCATGGTGGCGATTTGAAATCGGAAGATCCTTATTTGGATAAAGATTATGCCGAGTGCCGCCGGAATTTTGTGGATGGTAAACATGAAACATGGCCTATTCCGCAGAATCAGGTGGATTTGATGGGAGCGGATGTTTTCCCTCAAAGTGACCCGTGGAAATAATGTGTGACCTATTTTATTTATAAATCTAAGAAAAGAAATTATAATATGAAAAAACTGACATGGATTTCATTCCTTCTGTGCCTAATTCTCGCCTCTTGTAAGGAGTATAATGAAGTGAGAATTATGCCGGAATTCAATAATAGTGAAACAGAAGTTACACTATATAAAAACATAGGGTCTTCAGCTACTGTAGTTATAAATACAACGGCGGATGATATAACAGCTGAATATGATGCTGATTGGCTTTCGGTAGATGTAAATAAGCGTCGTGTTATTTATACTATCACGGCTGCTAATGAGACTGGAGAACCGCGCATTGCACTTGTTAAGCTTTATTCTGGTGAATGGATGCAAGAGATAACTGTTACACAGCGTGAGTTGGAAGAGTCAGAAATCAAATTATTGAAAGTGGGTGATTTGACGGAAGACGGTTTGGGTATGATATTTTGGGTGGATCCTGAAAATCCTGAGGTCGGTAAGGCTATTTCTTTACAACGTCGGGTAGGCGCATGTGAATTACCTTATAAGATGAACGGTGCTTTTTCCACTGTAAATGGTATAGAAAACACAGCTCTTTTTGCTAGTCCTTCACCTAATGATGCAGTGGTGTTCTGTACCAGTATCGGAGAAGGATGGTATATGCCTGCATCTGAAGAGCTTGCTGAATTATTTGATGCCTATAATGGTATTGCTCATGATGATCCGGCATTTGTCGCTAATAATGCAGAAGCCATTACAGATACAGAAAAATCAGCTCGTGCTAAATTTGAGAAGATGCTGGCTGACTTAGGAGGTGATCCGATTAATTCGGCAGCTACAGGAGCAGGTGAAAGTTACTGGTCTAGTACAGAGGTCTCTACAGTAGCCGATGGAAAGAACGCTATTTATGTACGTTTTGGGAAGTATTTGTCACAAGGTGGCTCTAAAGAAGGCTCAACTCGTTATGCCCGTGCTATGAAGCTAGTAGGTAACTATAAATTCCCTGAAGAACCAACTACTTTGAAAGTGTCCCCTTCTAAGGTTGATTTGGCAAGTGAAGAAGGAGCCTCAAAGGAAGTGACTGTAACTACAAACAAAGATACATATACTTATATTGTTGAAGGTGAAGATATTACTTGGATTAAAGCAGAGCAGAATGAAGATATCGTGACTTTTACTGCGCTTTCTGCTAATACAAGTGATAAAGAACGTTCTGTTACTGTTACTTTTACCACAGGTTCTGAAGATAATCAAGCTACGGTGGAAGTAATTGTTACTCAGGAAAAAATGCCGGTTGCATCAGCATTTACTATTGGTGAATATGTAGATATGGATAAGGGTGTACAGCTTGTTGAAGGTGGTATTGTTTTTTGGGCCGAGGGTAATGAGGCTAAGATACTTGCGTTGAAACGTATTGAACAGCCGTTAAGTTGGGTATCTGATGAATCTGTTAAATCTACTGCTGTTGGATGTACAGATCGTAATGATGGGGCTGTTAATACAGAGATGATGACACTATGTGGTTTTGCTGATAAAATTCCTGTGCTGAATTATTGCCATGATGGTTGGTATGTTCCTGCCATAGAGGAAATGAATGATGTATTTATAGCTTATAATGGGGGACCTGCATCAGCTCCAGGTTTGAAACCTGATGCTATTACAGATACAGAAAAATCAGCACGTGAAGCTTGGGATAAATTGTTTACGGATCGTGGTGGCGATGTGATGAACTCCAATCTTACTACTATTGATGTTTATTGGACAAGTACGGAAAGTGCTGACCCCTCAAAAGCTTTCTTTATTCGTTTGGGGCAATGGGAGGCAGACAAAACGGGTAGTAAATACCAGTCAAAACCTACTCGTTATTGGCGCTTAGTTCGTAAGGTATCAAAGTAAAATAATGTCATTAACAAGAATTGATTATGAAAATGAAATCTTTCTATATAGTAGCACTTCTAACAAGTGGAATATTCTTTGTTTCATGCACAGATTATGAAGTAAAAGATCCAAACTTTATGCCACCTGATGTGGTTCTCAATGAAGATCCTAAATATAATGAGATAATTGAAGGATTGCCTGAGCCTGGTAAGATGCAGGCATACAAGCCTTCATTGATAGGTAAGCCTTATCGTCCAATAACGGTAAATTACTCTAATGAATTTAAGCCTGTAAGTCGTTGGACACCTGGAGAGACTCGGATAGTAGCCTATATGGCTGATTATGAGCCTCAAGTAGTAACGGAAGAAGATTATAAAGCTATTACCAATAAGTATGGTAGTCTTACTACCGGGATTAAATTTGAAGCGACGGGTCGTTTCCATGTTACTAAAGGGGCTGATGGACGTTGGTGGATTGTTGATCCGGAAGGCTATCCCCGTTATGAAAGAAGCGTAACTTCGGTACGTTATGGTAGTTCTGAACGTAATCGTGCGGCATGGATGGAACGTTTTGGGTCGGATGAAAATTGGTTAGCTACTTCACAAACGGAGCTGGCATCTATTGGTTTTCATGGTACGGGAGCTTTCTGTACAGATACATATGAAAAGATACAAGCACATAATTCGGCGCATCCTGATGCGCCGATGACACTTGCACCTTCTTTTGGCTTTCTTAGTAAATTTAAATCAACGAATGGGTATGCATATCCGGGAGGCAAATCGGAAAATATATTGGGTTTGGTGCTAAATGAAGAGGCTTGGATGAAATTCTGTAAAGAGTATGTAGAAGAAGCATTAGCTCCTTATAAAGGTGATGCCAATGTCTTGGGCTTTTTCTCCGATAATGAGATTAATTTTTCTACACAAGGTAGCAATATATTAGATCAGTTTCTGAAAATTACGGATAATGATGATCTTGCTCGTAAAACAGCTGATGCTTTCATGAAAGAAAAGGGGGCTGATAAAGTTATAGCAGCATTGAATACGGAGTTTGCTGGGCGTTTAGCAGAAATTTATTATAAGGGGGTGAGAGAGGCTATTGATGCATTTGATCCTGGTATGATGTATTTGGGAACTCGTCTACATGGTACACCTAAATATATGAAAAATGTAGTAGAGGCTTGTGGTAAATATTGTGATATTGTATCTATTAACTATTATAGTCGTTGGAGCCCTGAACTAGATACTTATGTACAAGATTGGGCTACATGGGCTGGAAAGCCTTTTCTTGTGACCGAGTTCTATACTAAAGGAACAGAAGATTCTGATTTAAATAATCTTTCAGGAGCTGGTTTTTCAGTACCGAGACAAGAGGATAGGGCTTATGCTTATCAACACTTTACATTGGGGTTATTGGAAGCTAAGAACTGTGTGGGCTGGCATTGGTTTAAATATCAAGATGATGACGGTAATGATAATACCGGAAAACCGGCTAATAAGGGAGTGTACGATAATTACTATCAGATGTATCCTTATCTATCTAAGTTTATGCAAGAGGTGAATTATAATGTATATAACCTTATTGATTTTTTTGATAATTGATAAAATACTAAGTACTTAGTAATATAAGTATTCACTAATTTGATTAAAAAGTTCCCGACCTGTATTATATCCCTTTTCAGGCCGGGAACTTGTGGATAAACTGTAATGTATATCAAGCTATGAGAAATAGGCGCTATATCTTTTTATTATTTTTTATTATCCATTCTGTGTGGATGTCTGCAGGTATAGATTTTCTCGTTTTGAGTAAAGGTAATTTTCGTATGGTTGTTTCTGACGGAGAATTATCCCCCATCAAATTGGCAGTTGAAACGTTACAACGTGATTTCAAGAGTGTGATGGGCTTCTGCCCACCTATTGTTTCTACTTCAACTGATGGAGAAAAAGAATTGATTGAGTTGATTATAATCAATGAATCTATTGTTGATTCTTCTATGAATAAATCGGAGCTCCGTCCTTTGGACGGCTTTGAATCTCATCGTTTATATGCAGAGACCTCATCCAGGCGGATTTATTTGACAGGAAAAGATATGCGCGGAACGATTTATGCTATATATACCTTTAGTGAGAAATTTTTGGATGTTCCTCCTTTGTGGTTCTTTTCTTCATGGGAACCTCAAAAGAAAAAACAGATTGAGGTTCCTTGTAACCTTGATTATTTTTATAAATCTCCGCAAGTACGTTACAGAGCCTGGTTTCCTAATGATACGGAACTTTTTACACCATGGCGGCAACTTACAGTACAAAATAATGAGGTATGGTTAGAGACAATGTTACGTTTAAAATTGAATACGGTAGAGATGGAACAGACGATTACCTATCCGGATTATAAACTGGAGGAATCGGTGTCTTTACTCCGTAAATATGGTTTGATACTTTCTTCAACTCACCACACAGCTTGCAATAATAATTTAGTAACTTGGAAAGAATATTGGTACAAAGTACATGGAATTGCTCCTCCCAAGCTGTTATTGTCTGATGAAAAATCGTTGTGTGAATTTTGGCAATATAGTATTGAGACGGTATGCCGTTGTGAACAGGAAAATCTTTGGACCATTGCTTTCAGAGGTATAGGTGACCAACCTTATTGGGCGGCTTTTGAAGATGCCCCTGTGAGCGAAGAGGAACGTGCGGAAGTTATCAATCGGATGTTACATATTCAGCTTGCGATGATAAAAGAGAAGGCGGGTAATCCTAATCCTTTTGTTCGTGTCACTTTTTATGATGAGCTTTCGGATCTTTTGGCTAAAGGCTATTTGAAACCGCCTATTGGTAATAATATTTTGTGGACCTTTGTTGCGGCTCGTCGTGATCATTATCCTTATGATGATATTGTAACTTTTGATACGGCGACTCAAATTAATTTAGGCTACTATATGAATCTTCAGTTTACTTCTACCGGAGCTCATTTAGCTGCGGCAGAGGGACCTTGGAAGATAGAATTCAATTTTCGATATGCTAATAGTCGTTGTCCGTTAGCGTTATCAGTAGTTAATGCCGGAAATCTTCGTGAATTTGTAATGGAATTGGCTGCTAATGCATCTATGATGTGGGATATGGCTACTTACGATACGGATAGATTTCTTTTTTATTTTTTAA
>ERZ791659.833-NODE-833-length-19314-cov-3.98588_pt1 | contig 19314 bp, 13 predicted proteins | sample MGYA00510053_ERZ791659 | MGnify/ENA primary metagenome ERZ791659 (study PRJEB30046, sample SAMN00715192) | human gut metagenome | study: EMG produced TPA metagenomics assembly of the A metagenome-wide association study of gut microbiota in type 2... | reverse complement strand
GCTTCGGAAGCCGCTGTGTTGCAAAGCATTATGGATGATTTATCCGCAGTAGGTTTCGATTTGAGTAATTTGGGTGGCGGAAGCTATGCCATTAACGGAATCCCGTCGGGTATCGAAGGGCTGAATCCGGTCGAATTGGTGCGCAATATGCTACATACGGCGATGGAAAAAGGGAACGATGTGAAGGAAGAAATCCAGAATATACTGGCATTGACATTGGCGCGTGCGGCGGCAATCGTTTACGGACAGGTGCTTAGCAACGAGGAAATGGTCAGCCTGGTGGATAATCTTTTTGCCTGTCCCTCACCGAATTACACTCCGGACGGGAAAACTGTTTTGACGACAATCAAGGAAGAAGATATCGAACGTTTATTCAAATAAAGCAAATAATTTCATCTATTTCTAAAACCTTTTAGTTCAGTTCGTGTTATTTAATTAGTTCAACAAAGAAAAAGATTTAAATAACCACTTAACTATTAGGTATATGAAAAAGATTCTGATGTTGCTGGCTTTTGCCGGCGTTGCGTCTGTCGCTTCTGCGCAGCAGACTATGACGGTAACTGAATACGAAGTGATTCAGGTACAAGATAAATATCAAGTAATAACCAACCCGTTTTGGAGCAACTGGTTCTTCTCAGTAGGAGGCGGTGCTCAAGTGTTGTATGGTAACAATGACCATATCGGCAAATTCAGAGACCGCGTCGCTCCTACATTCAACGTGTCTCTCGGCAAATGGGTGACTCCGGGCTTCGGACTGCGTTTGCAATACAGCGGACTGCAAGCTAAAGGATTCACAATGAACGAAACTGCCAATTATGTAGTCGGTGGCCCGAGAGAAGACGGTTCTTACAAGCAGAGATGGGATTACATGAACCTTCACGGTGATTTGATGATTAACCTGAACGCGCTCTTCGGTGGATACAACCCGAACCGTGTATATGAAATCATTCCTTATATCGGTGCCGGCTGGGCTCATTCTTACTCAAAGCCTCACACTAATGCCGCTACTTTCAATGCAGGTATTATCAACCGTTTCCGCCTGTCCAGTGCTGTCGACTTGAACATTGAGTTGAGTGCGACCGGCCTTGAAGGCAAATTTGACGGTGAACATGGTGGTAAACGTGATTATGACGGTATCCTCGGTGCTACTGTCGGCGTAACTTATTATTTCCCGACTCGTGGATTCCAGCGTCCTGTACCACAGATTATCTCCGAACTCGAATTGAATCAGATGCGTAACCAGATGAATGCGATGGCAGCCGCCAATATGCAGTTGCAACAGCAGTTGGCTAATGCACAACAACCGGTTGAAGTGGAAGAACAGGAAGCGGTAGTCATTACAGACCCGAATATCGCTCCGCGTACCGTATTCTTCACGATTGGTTCGGATAAACTGTCTCCGCAAGAAGAAATGAACCTGTCTTATCTTGCCAGCCGCATTAAAGAATTCCCGGGCACTACCTATACTATCAACGGATATGCCGACTCTGCAACAGGTAGTCCGGCTTTCAACCAGAAGTTGAGTCTGGAACGTGCACAGGTTGTTAAAGACTTGCTGGTTAAGAAGTATGGTATTCCTGCTGATAACTTGAAGGTTGCCGCCGGTGGTGGCGTCGATAAGTTCGGTCAACCGATTCTGAACCGTGTTGTGTTGGTAGAAACTGCAAAGTGATAATGTGATTTCAGCGTTCAGCGATTCTCTGTAATCGCTTGCTGGAAAGGAAAAGCGGCTGGGGAGAGGGAAAACCACCACGCGCCGCCTTTTTTTATTGGTAGCTTATCTTATTGGCAAATGGTTACTGCTCCTGAACCTTTGCTTTATTCGTACTTATCTTACAGGCTGATAATCCCTGGATTTTCCATAAAATCCGGGAGCAGGCACATATATCGGCTGATTGGGAATACCGATATTCAGTAGCTTACCCTCTTTGCGAAGGCGGCGGATATGAATCATGGCTGTGGAGCGTACCATCCCTGTGATACCTTGAAAGTCGGAACGTTGCATAATCTGATGGTCGACGAAATATTCTTTCAACCGCATGTCTATCTCTATTTCCGATAATTTGGCGGAATGTCTGACCCGCTTCATCTGTTTTATTTTTATAGTTCCGACAGATCGTTTCAACCTTTTGTCCGAGCGGAATTGTATAGCTTTCAATTTCACTTTCGAATTCTTGCGGGGAGTATTTGCGGATATTTCCTCGGTGGCGGTCAGCGTAGGGTAGAAATAGCCGATGCCATCCAGATGCACCTGCCTTCCTTCTCCCAATTCTTCTCCCATTACTTGCGAGAGAGCATCCAATACGGCAGTCACGTCTACTTCGTTCAGTGTGCAACGCGCCTGTATTCTACTTCTGAGTTCTTCCGTATCTACCTGCCCGTTGGCGATGATGCGCGGATGGAATCTTTTCTTTTTGGGCTTGTCCGGTGATACCGGATTCTCGTACCAGTCAAATAATATAGCCATAGTTCCTTTCTTTTATAGATGTACTTCCGTACTGTTTTTCCTATACTTCCTTTGGATTGTTCTTCCTTTAAATGTACCCGCTAATCTTAATCAGCTTATACGCTAACCTTCGTTAGCATATAAGATAACCATAGCTAGCCTATCGGCTAACATTAATTAGCTTTTGTAATTCCTTATTGCAAAGATACAATACAAAGGCTTGCTAACCTAATAATAAAGGCTTTATTTCATAAATGCAATTAGTTAAGGACAAACTTGCAACCGGCTTGCAAACCGCTATCGTGAGGTTGTATATTTGGCATGTGAAAACATTAAAATAACAACAAAAATATGATGGAAAAAGTAACAAATTTGTTCTCTATGCTGATGAAAGTGTGGAGAACTGGAATGAAAAAAGAGATTGTTTTAGCAGAAGTGAAAACGAATGGGTTGAAAATGGTCGGGGTGAAAAAAGTAGAAGCAGGACTGTCTGTCCCGGAAGAGATACAGCCGGAATCAGTGGAACAACTGGAATCTGCGGAACAACCGGAGTGCTCTGAATTATCAGGAGTGTCGGATTTGCCACTATCTAAACCGGATGTTAAGAAAACCGCCTCTACCTGCCTGACGGAGCAGGTAAACGATTTTTTGCGTACACAGTATGATTTCCGTTATAATCTTCTGACAGAAGAAACGGAATTCCGTCCGTTGGATGATGCGGGTAAAGCAATCGGTCTTTTTCAACCGGTGAGCAAACGTGATTTGAACACCTTTTGTATGGAAGCTCATGCAAAGGGGATTAGTTGCTGGGATAAGGACGTGAGTCGCTATATTTACTCTACCCGTATTGCCGAATACCACCCTTTCCGGCTCTATATGGACGAATTGCCCGTTTGGGATGGCATTGATCGCGTCACTTCGTTGGCATTGCGCGTTTCCGACTTACCTCTGTGGGTGCGCGGCTTTCATACATGGCTTTTGGGAGTTGCCGCCCAATGGTCGGGAAAAACAGGGATTCATGCCAATAGTGTAGCTCCTATCCTCGTAAGTTCGGAACAGGGGCGGTTGAAGTCTACTTTCTGCAAGTCGTTGATGCCTGCGGCTTTGCAGCATTACTATATGGATAATCTGAAACTGACTTCGGAAGGGAAGGCAGAACGGCTTATGTCGGAGATGGGGCTGATTAATCTTGATGAATTTGACAAATATGCTGCGGGTAAGATGCCTTTATTGAAAAATCTGATGCAAATGTCGAGCCTGCATATCTGCAAGGCGTATCAGAAAAACTATCGTGACTTGCCGCGAGTCGCTTCATTTATAGGCACTTCCAATCGCTATGATTTGTTGAATGACCCTACGGGCAGCCGTCGTTATCTTTGTGTGGAAGTAATAAAACCGATTGATTGCGAGGGCATCGAACATGCACAACTCTTTGCCCAACTGAAAGCTGAACTGGAACAGGGAATTCCTTATTGGTTCAGCAAGGAACAGGAACGTGAACTGCAAAGGCACAACGTGTCTTTTTATCATGCCTGCCCTGCTGAGGATGTTTTTAACTGCTGTTTTCGTGTAGCTTTACCGGAAGAAGAATGTTTACATCTATCCGCAGCGGAGATATATCAGGAACTGAAAAAGATGAATTCAGCCGCATTGAGAGGTTTTAATCCGAACCAGTTTGCACAAGTGTTGACGAAGATGGGAGTGGGGAGGAAACATACGGAGTATGGAAATGTATATTCGGTAATACGCCGCTGATTGACCGATTGAATTCGTAAACATGAAACGGCTGAAAGCAATATTTTTTACTTTTGTGGTTCGCTTTCAGCCGGAATGCCGATGAATAAGAGGTTTCAGAGTGGCTGAAGAGGCTGGAAGCGAAATCTTGCAGAAGAAGTTGTTTTTAATCGCAACTCTCATTCTTGTTGTAGAAAGGCAGTCCTACCCGTATTATATGTTCTCCTATTGGAGTGTCGATGTTTTTATTGTAATCTATAACATCGACTTTATATAATAGTCCCAAATCCTCTATCTGAATATTAATGTCCATTAGTTGGTCAAAAGAAATTTCATTACCTACCGCAGCTAAATCTATATCAGAACCTTCCGAATATGTTCCTTTAGCTCTGGATCCAAAGATCAGAACCTTATCTATATTAGCGTGTTTGCGAAACACACTGCAAATATCCGATATGACAGTGTTGCTTAGTCCGTACATAATTAGAATAATGTATTCATTTCCGCTCTTAATTTCTCCTCATTCAATCTGGTGTCCAGTTGTTTTAACAGATGAGAGTATTCCTCATATATTTTTCGTGCAATCTGTATGGCGTCTCCTTCATTATAGGTATGCGAGGTGGTGACTCGTGCTTTTGCCATACGTCGCCAACCGTCGTGGTCGGAAATCAAACCGTCTTCGAAAGCTTGTTGGAGAGTGCCGTTGGGACCCTGTACAAATTCATATCCTTTATATTTTAAGAAATCCTGAAGAACTTTCCACCCAAGTTCAAAAGTATATTCAAATCGTTGGATTAACCCTTCCATTTCCAATTCGGATAAACTATCCGGTTGATTACCGGATTCTGTTATATCCAGGATTCTTTTATTAGCACGATGAAAACTATCATATCGTTGCAGCCAGCGTATATCTTGTTCCATATAAGTATCTTGTTTTTAAGTAAGGAGTTTCTGTATTGCAAAAATACGTATACTATCGGGAAAGACAAAGACAAAGCATGAATTCTTTCTCATATTTCTCACCTTGCAGCCGATTAAAGAGAATTGATATTTCCTTTTGCCTAATTATCTTATTAAGAGTGATTTGCTCCAAATGCATGATTTTATTTGCTGCCAACAAATGATTTCGTAGTTTATCAGCAAATGAATTTGTTTGTTACTGATGGATGATAATACTATTTCTTTCGGGGAAAGCATATAAGATAAAGCATTGATTGCTTTATTTTTATGGTTGGAAGAAAGGAGATATAGAAAAAATGTATATATTTGTATCATTGTTTCCGATAGCGTTCGGTAGCAAATTATTTTCTTTAAAATATTTGTAAGAAGCGTTGTGCTTCATTCTTGTTGTCGAAAACCTGAGAAATTTTCAAGATACACGAGGATGGCATGAGCGGTTCTCACGTTTTACAACGTGGGGCTGCTGTCCATTTAGTGTATCGGGTTTTCTCAGGACCTTCGGCAACGAAATGGCACGCAGTTCCGCGTTTCTTTATATATAATGAATAAAGCCGAGAAGGGACTGGTTAGGCGATATTGATGAACATGAATACAAAAATCAGGTTAATGAGAAAAGTTTGTGTACTAACTGGGCTATTATTCTCGACAATGAATGTCTATCCGCAGGATATTTTGACAAAAAAGAATGGTGACGAGGTAGAAGTGAAGGTTGTTAAAATCTCTAGTAATGAAATAGAGTATAAGAAGTGGGCAAATCAAGATGGTCCATCTTACACTCTGCCAAAAAGTGAGGTTTTCATGGTTAAGTATAAAAATGGCGAGAAGGATGTATTTAATGAAAGTAGTTTACCTTTGTCAAACCAGCAAAGTCAGTCAACAAATAATGCACCTGTCAAGGTGGAGCCTTCAAATGATAATGTTTCTCTTATTGAGCAATATAATAAGATGGGACATAAATTTGGTGGGCTGAAGGCTAAAGCTAAAGAAGCAAAATGTTGGTGGGGTACATTGGGGGTTACTCAATCATCTGTATTATCTTCCGATGAAATCCAAATAACTATTTCTCAAGAGAAAAAGAGTTATCCTTATTTTGCATACAACTATGACGGAAGTGTGATTAAAGGATGCTATGGTGAAAGATATATGTGGTTCAAGGGTAAATATTTAATAGAAATAGCTAATAAAACGTCTCAAACTATCTACATAGACAAAGCAAATTCCTTTAGAGTAGAGCCTGACGGTAGTTATCACATGTATTACAATCTTCAGCAGACAACGACTAATCAAGGAAGTGGTTCCGGAGGCGGTCTTAACTTAGGGGCTGTAACAGGTGCATTAGGTATTGGCGGTGTTGTAAATACGTTGGCTGGAGGCACGAGTGTGGGGGGTGGAAATGAGTCGTCTGTTTCGACAACATATTCAGACCAAAGAATTGTGGCGATTCCGCCATATGGAAAAATGATTTTATCCAAAGATGAAGCTATTCCAATAAAAAAATCATCTACTGGCTATGATAAATTTAAGATGAATTCATTTTCAGAAGATTTTAAAAATGGAAAAATTCCAGATTTGCAATATGGGGAATATAGGACATTCACAGAACAAGATAGTCCTGCTAATAAAAAATATATAATAACGTATTCCTCAGATTCTGATTTCAAGTCAAATAAACAGTTTGAATTTGGTGTATATATTAAAGATGCAATTGGCGGAAGAGCTAATTCCATTTCTTTTTATGATTATGATTATCTTGTGAAAAAATATGTAAGCAATGTTAGTGTTAATACTATTATTATTGGTGGTGGTAATTTGTAGAAATTGAAGATAGTATTGTTGAAATGAACCGGGGTAACCCATTCTAATATGCCTCTCCCAACTCTCTGAACATTTCTTCCAGTTGAATGCATTTTACATTATATTGCATACAGACATCTGGAAGTTTGATTTCTTCCGGACTGTTGGGAGCTGACCTCTCCATAGAAACAATTGTCCATTCTGCCGGATTGACAGAAGCGAAAGAAGCCAAATAAATATTGGCTTTATTCATACGAAGGAACTTTGTTTTAGCTTTGGGGATATAAAATGTGTTTGTAGTAGCCCACTGGACTATCGCTGTCAGCTTCTGAACCGACATGGCATTGTCGAATTTTACAAAGAATGAGTCATTGGGATTTTATAATTTTGTGAAATGTGTCGCCTTTTAATCCGGTAATCCGATAAGCATCCATGTGTAATAGCATATTTCTATTCAGTGCGTTATTGACATGGATAAGAAATGTACGACTATTCTTTTTTATTGCAGATGGATAGAAATTGCCACCTTTATTGTTTTCTATATGTATTATCGGTTCATTTACCCAGGAATTGTATAACTGAAAAAATCTGGAACTGGTAATTAATCCCAATTCCATAGCTCTCCTTGCTATAACAAAACGACTGACTTTGAAACGTTTAGATAAAGTCATATAGTCTTCTCCGAGATTTGTCCAGACTTCTTTGAATAATAGTTCCGGTACTAAGAAATTGGCGGCAACTTTATCACAAAACTTTTCTGTTTCAGAAGAATGTTCTATATCAATTTCACCAACTCCCGCGCTATATCCCGTTAGGATATGGGCAAACTCATGTATCAACGTAAACATTTGGGCTACTTTAGCATCCTTGCTGTTTACGAAGATGAATGGGGCATAATCATCTATTAGTGTGAAGCCGCGACAAATTTTCACCGGAATAGGACGAGAATTATTAAATCCAACGACACTGTTATAACTAATGATAACGCCTTTGTCTTCCATCCTTTTGGTGATATATTTTAAGGCATCATCAATATTCTTATATTCAAAAGCCCAATTATGAGGAAGCTGTAATATGTCCCTTATCTTGTCGCAGACTTCCTGAATACTATTTTCCGAAGTAAAAATGCCTACGTAATTTGCCTTGTCAAAATCCAGTTTGCGTAGGTAATTGGAAAGCCAGTCTTGCCGTTCCTGCATTTCTATTATCGTATCATAGACGTTTATATCATGAGAACGATCGTCTATATTACGGAAAAATGGGATTGGACAGACTTCTTGGGGAGGTTCATTGAGGAACATATATCCTAAAGGTACATAGAGTTTTCGAGCAAACTGTTCTATATTCTTGAAAGTCGGTAATTTTGTACCATCTAACCATTGCTGAAATGTGGGGTTTTCAGCTACATATTCATCAACTGTTTTTCCTATTCGTTCAACAGCCCAAATAAGAATGTTTTGATTAATATGTATTCTGGTTACGCTCATAATTTATTTTTGTTGGTTTGTCACTACAAAAGTAATATTTATCTTTCACTTTTGATGGATAAATTAGAAAGATGTAGTTTGTTTGAGATTTATATTTGCTTTTCGTAGTAAATAGAAGAAATAAAACTTTTTACAGGGATTGCTCCATGATATGATTAAATATTTTATATTTGTGATATTGAATCAAATACAAAATGCTATGGGCGATTTGAATAGTATATATCCGCTACTTGGTATAGTGATACTTATTGTTTTGCTATGTCGGTTTGATGGGCGGTTTACGAAGATAGAGAAAGAGCTTGATGCGATAAAAAAACAGATGGATGCTCTCCTGAAAGGGCAGGCAAAAATGGCTGCTGGTGATATGAAATCAAGTGAAGAGATACCTGAAAAAGTAGTAGCAGAAGTCTTGCCAAAAGAGAAATTGGTTGAAGAAGAGTTGGTTGTTCAAGAATCAGGTATAGTTGTTGAGACTGTGGTTGCTGAGAAATTGCAAGATGCTCCGGAATCTGTTCAAGAATCTATTCAGGAAGAAATTATTGAAAGTATCCCAGTTGAGGTTACAGTTCGGGAAGAGTCTGTAATGTCTCCCGAACTGATTCATATGGCACCGACTACTCCGAAACCACCGAAGAAACAAGTAAATTATGAGAAGTTTATCGGCGAAAACCTGTTTGGAAAGATTGGTATTCTCATATTTGTGATAGGGGTGGGCTTCTTTGTGAAGTACGCCATTGATAAGAACTGGATAAACGAGACTTTCCGTACCGTACTTGGTTTCCTGACGGGGGCGGCACTACTGTTTGTTGCCGAACGCTTGCAGAAGAAATATCGTACATTCAGTTCACTGCTTGCCGGTGGTGCTTTCGCTGTGTTCTATCTCACGGTTGCTATCGCATTCCATTATTATCATATCTTCTCGCAGACTGTTGCATTTATAATTCTGGTAGCTATCACTATATTTATGTCTGTTCTTTCTGTGATATATGACAGGCGTGAGCTGGCTATTATTGCACTTGTAGGCGGATTTTTAGCCCCCTTCATTGTGAGTAACGGCGAAGGAAGTTATCAAGTTCTGTTTACTTATGTGAGCATTTTGAATTTGGGAATGTTCGGGCTTTCCATCTATAAAAAGTGGGGCGAGCTTCCGATAATCTCATTTGTATTTACTTGTCTGATAATGGCTAGTTTCTTATTGTTGAGTTATTCTTCCCGCTCTACGGTCATTTCGGGACATTTGCTAATGTTCGCCACCCTGTTCTATTTTATCTTTTTGCTTCCTGTGTTTTCCATTCTCCGTGGAGAGAAGATGCAGGCAATGAGCCGCGGGCTGGTATTTGTCATCATCACTAATAATTTTGTCTATCTGCTTTCGGGTATTCTATTCCTGAAGAACATGGGACTGTCTTTTAAGGCGAGCGGTCTGTTGAGCCTGTTTATCGCTCTCGTTAACTTGGGGCTGGTTCTTTGGTTGTGGAAGAATAGAAAGGAATATAAATTCCTCGTGCATACCACGTTGGGGCTTGTGCTGACATTTGTCTCCATTACAGTTCCGATTCAACTGGACGGAAACTATATAACCTTGCTTTGGGCATCGGAAATGGTATTGCTGTTGTGGCTCTATGTTAAGTCGAAAATTAGAGTATATGAGTATGCGGCTAAAGTTCTGGTAGGACTCACTTTCGTTTCTTACTTGATGGATGTGTATAGTGTGATGTTTGAACATCATTCTTTGGATACAATTTTTCTGAATAGTTCATTTGCCACCTCTTTGTTTGTGGGATTAGCGACAGGAGCATTTGCTTTATTAATGGAATATTATCATTCCTTCTTCTCTACGGCACGTCGGTTGAAATATAGTTTCTGGAATCCTTTTATGCTTATAGTTTCCGTAGCCATCCTTTATTATACATTTATGATGGAATTCAGTTTGTATTTTGAAGGAGCGACGCGAAGCGGAGCTATGTTCTTGTTTACAGCCATATCCATTTCGAGTGTTTGCTATGCTTTCAGAAAACGATTCCCGATAACGAAACATCTCACTTCTTATATCTTGGCTATCGGGGCAAACGTACTTGTATATATCATAAATATATGGGGTGACCAGAGAATATGGACTTCCTCTCCTGTTGTACTACCATGGCTGACAGCTGCGTTCGTAATAGCGAATTTGTATTATGTAGCACGCTTGTACTATACAACCATCGGCATAAAGCCCCGATTTACCGTATATATCAATATCCTTGCCACACTCATTTGGGTGACAATGGTACGCTCTTTCCTTTGGCAAGTGGGAGTAGACGAATTTAGTGCCGGACTATCGCTTTCATTAAGCATCGCCGGTTTCGTCCAAATGGGATTAGGAATGCGTCTGCATCAAAAAGTACTCCGCATGGTGAGCCTTGCGACTTTCGGAACAGTCCTGCTCAAACTCGTCTTTGATGATTTATGGGCTATGCCGACCATTGGCAAGATTATTGTATTTATCATTCTGGGATTGATATTGCTGATACTTTCATTCCTTTATCAGAAACTAAAGGATGTGTTGTTCAAGAATGACGAGGAAGAAACAAACTGAATCTTTGAAAAATATCCGATAAGAAAGGCTGCCTGTTCTACAAAAGAAGGGCAGCCTTTACCTTATAATTATGTTTATTCCCAGACGAAATCTTTTACTCTTGCGAGAAACGTTTCACCTGCTCTTCAATCAATTCCTTGTCATCAAAGTAATTAATCTTCATTGCTTTCTTTACGTCAGCCAAAGTCTCGGCAGCCGTAGCTCTTGCCACTTCGCAGCCTTGCTGAAGCATCTCGTAGATAGCAGGGATATCCTTGCTGAACTCCTTGCGACGATTGCGAATCGGTTCCAAAGTCTCCTGCATGATGGAATTCAGGAAACGTTTTACTTTCACGTCACCCAGTCCGCCGCGTTGGTAATGAGCTTTCAACTCTTCCAGATTCGGATAGTCCGGCAAGAAGCGTTCGAAATGTTCGGGGCGGCAGAAAGCGTCGAGATAAGTAAATACGGTGTTGCCTTCAATCTTTCCCGGATCTTGTACGCGGAGATGTCCCGGGTCAGTGTACATACTCATGATTTTCTTCTGAATCTCTTCCGGTTCTTCCGACAGATAAATACAGTTGCCGAGTGATTTGCTCATTTTCGCCTTGCCGTCCGTTCCCGGCAGACGCAGGCAAGCCGCATTGTCCGGCAACAGGATTTCCGGCTCTACCAGAGTTTCACCATATATATAGTTGAACCGGCGGACGATTTCGCGTGCCTGTTCGAGCATCGGTTCCTGGTCTTCGCCGACGGGGACGGTCGTTGCACGGAACGCCGTGATGTCCGCAGCTTGGCTGATGGGATAAGTGAAAAAACCTACGGGGATACTCGCTTCAAAGTTACGCATCTGGATTTCCGCTTTCACAGTCGGGTTACGTTGCAGGCGGGATACGCTGACAAGATCCATAAAGTAGAAACTGAGTTCGCACAGTTCCGGGATTTGCGACTGGATGAAGATAGTGGCCTTGGACGGGTCGATGCCGCAAGCCAAATAATCGAGGGCAACCTCGATTACATTCTGACGTACCTTTTCAGGATTGTCTATATTGTCGGTCAACGCCTGCGAATCGGCGATGAAGATAAACATCTTACTGTAATCACCTGCGTTCTGCAAGTCAACTCTGCGTTTCAACGAACCTACATAATGTCCGATATGAAGTCTGCCGGTAGGGCGGTCTCCCGTCAATATGATTTTTTCTTTTCCCATTGTTATTACCTTATTAATATAGATTTAGCGGCAAAGATACAGATAAAAACTGAAAGGAGCACTAAAATGCGCTCACTTCACTGTAAAAAAGTAGGCGTTTCTTTTTGCCATGTGCAAAATATGTCGTTACTTTGCACAAATTTTGAAATCGACAATGAACCAACAAGAAATCAGAAGTAAGTATTATCTACATTCGGATGTTTTGCACCCGGAAACGACAGGCTTCTTCTCTTTTCTCCAAAAACGATATTTTAGTTCTTTGGTAATGCGTTAATCCTTTTTTGAGGGTAACGCATTTTTTTTATGAACGAACTTAGAAATAACAACTTATTATAACAACAAAAGAAATGGAAAAGGAAATCAAGAAAGTTCTCGTTTTGGGTTCTGGAGCACTCAAAATCGGACAAGCCGGAGAATTTGACTACTCAGGCTCACAAGCACTGAAAGCTTTGAAAGAAGAAGGTATCAGCTCAGTATTGGTAAACCCGAACATCGCAACCATTCAGACTTCTGAAGGGATCGCCGATAAAGTGTATTTCCTTCCCGTAAACACTTATTTTGTAGAAGAAATTATCAAGAAAGAACGTCCCGACGGTATCCTGCTGGCATTCGGCGGACAGACTGCGCTGAACTGCGGCGCGGAACTCTACACACAAGGTATTCTTGATAAGTACGGAGTGAAGGTGCTTGGTACATCGGTAGAAGCCATCATGTACACAGAAGACCGCGACCTGTTCGTTAAGAAACTGGACGAAATCGACATGAAGACTCCGGTGAGCCAGGCTGTAGAAAGCATGGAAGACGCGATTGCCGCAGCACGCAAAATCGGTTATCCGGTGATGGTACGCTCTGCTTACGCACTGGGTGGTCTTGGTAGCGGTATCTGCGCTAACGAGGAAGAATTCCTGAAACTGGCGGAAAGCTCATTCGCCTTCTCCAAACAAATCCTTGTAGAAGAATCTCTGAAAGGCTGGAAAGAAATCGAATTTGAAGTAATCCGCGACGCTAACGACCACTGCTTCACAGTAGCCAGCATGGAAAACTTCGACCCGCTGGGTATCCACACAGGTGAATCTATCGTTGTTGCTCCTACTTGCTCACTGGACGACAAGGAACTGAAAATGTTGCAGGAACTTTCTACGAAATGTATCCGTCACCTGGGTATCGTAGGTGAATGTAACATCCAGTACGCATTCAACTCTGATACGGACGACTACCGTGTGATTGAAGTAAACGCCCGTCTGAGCCGTTCTTCCGCTCTGGCTTCCAAGGCTACCGGTTATCCGTTGGCATTCGTTGCCGCCAAGATTGCTTTGGGGTACTCACTCGACCAAATCGGTGAGATGGGAACTCCGAACTCAGCTTATGTCGCTCCGCAACTCGACTACTATATCTGTAAAATCCCTCGTTGGGACTTGACGAAATTCGCCGGTGTATCCCGCGAAATCGGTTCAAGCATGAAGTCGGTAGGTGAAATCATGTCTATCGGCCGCTCTTTCGAAGAAATCATCCAGAAAGGTCTTCGTATGATTGGTCAGGGTATGCACGGTTTCGTAGGAAATGACGATTCACATTTTGACGACCTCGACAAAGAACTGTCTCGCCCGACAGACCTGCGTGTCTTCGCTATCGCGCAGGCAATGGAAGAAGGATATACTATCGACCGTATCCATGAACTGACTAAGATTGACCCTTGGTTCCTCGGCAAACTGAAAAATATCGTTGATTATAAAGCCAAATTGTCTACTTATAATAAGGTGGAAGATATCCCGGCAGACGTAATGCGCGAAGCTAAGATCTTAGGTTTCTCTGACTTCCAAATCGCCCGTTTCGTTTTGAACCCGACCGGAAACATGGAGAAAGAAAATCTTGCTGTACGTGCTCACCGTAAATCTTTGGGTATCCTTCCGGCTGTAAAACGCATCAACACCGTCGCTTCCGAACATCCGGAACTGACCAACTACCTGTATATGACCTATGCAGTGGAAGGTTATGACGTCAACTATTACAAGAATGAGAAATCAGTAGTCGTACTGGGTTCGGGTGCTTACCGCATCGGTAGCTCGGTAGAATTTGACTGGTGTTCGGTGAACGCTGTTCAGACTGCCCGCAAACTGGGTTACAAGTCTATCATGATTAACTACAACCCCGAAACGGTTTCTACCGACTATGATATGTGTGACCGTCTGTACTTCGACGAACTTTCTTTTGAACGTGTACTTGACGTAATCGACCTTGAACAACCTCGCGGCGTCATCGTTTCCGTAGGCGGACAGATTCCGAACAACCTGGCTATGAAACTGTATCGTCAGTCAGTTCCTGTACTGGGTACTTCTCCGATTTCCATCGACCGTGCCGAAAACCGTAACAAGTTCTCCGCTATGCTCGACCAACTGGGTATCGACCAACCGGCTTGGATGGAACTTACCAGCCTTGAAGAAGTGAAAGGTTTCGTAGAAAAAGTAGGTTATCCGGTATTGGTTCGTCCTTCTTACGTTCTTTCGGGAGCTGCAATGAATGTTTGCTACGATGACGAAGAACTGGAGAACTTCCTGAAGATGGCTGCCGAAGTTTCTAAGGAATATCCGGTAGTTGTTTCTCAATTCCTCGAAAATACAAAAGAAATTGAATTTGACGCTGTTGCGCAGAACGGTGAAGTGGTAGAGTACGCAATCTCCGAACACGTGGAATTTGCGGGTGTTCACTCCGGTGACGCTACGTTGGTATTCCCGGCTCAGAAGATTTACTTCGCGACTGCACGCCGCATCAAGAAAATCAGCCGTCAGATTGCCAAAGAACTTAATATTTCCGGCCCGTTCAACATTCAGTTCCTTGCCCGCAACAATGAGGTGAAAGTTATCGAATGCAACCTGCGTGCTTCGCGTAGCTTCCCGTTTGTTTCCAAAGTGCTGAAACGCAACTTTATCGAAACCGCTACCCGCATCATGTTGGATGCTCCCTATTCACAACCGGATAAATCGGCGTTCGATATTGACTGGATCGGTGTAAAAGCTTCTCAGTTCTCTTTCTCCCGTCTGCATAAGGCTGACCCGGTATTGGGCGTAGATATGTCTTCTACTGGTGAAGTGGGATGTATCGGCGACGACTTCTCCGAAGCATTGCTGAACGCGATGATTGCTACGGGCTTCAAGATTCCTGAAAAAGCAGTAATGTTCTCTTCAGGTGCTATGAAGTCGAAAGTTGATTTGTTGGATGCAAGCCGTATGCTGTTCGCAAAGGGATACAAAGTGTATGCTACCGCCGGAACTGCCGCATTCTTGAATGCTCATGGTGTAGATACGACTCCGGTTTACTGGCCGGATGAAAAATCGGATGCAGAGAACAACGTAATGAAGATGATTGCCGACCACAAATTCGACTTGATTGTCAACATTCCGAAGAATCACAGCAAACGCGAATTGACGAATGGTTACCGTATCCGCCGTGGTGCTATCGACCATAATATTCCGTTGATTACAAATGCCCGTCTGGCAAGTGCCTTTATCGAGGCATTCTGTGAACTGAAACTGAGCGATATTCAGATTAAGAGCTGGCAGGAATATAAATAAAAAAACTGCTTTAGCTGATTATCCCAATAAAAGAACTCCCTCTCCGGTTTGTCCGAAGGGGGAGTTTTTCTTTTGCGGTAAGGACTAAATTTCAGAGCCATAATGATAGAACCGTTTCCCTATAAGGGAACGTGAGTATCCACACTGGGAAACGCTAGTATCCTCGTAGGGAAACGGTTGTTTCCCCGTAGAGATACGGGAGTTTCCGTTGCAGGAAACGATAGGAAACTATAAGTCTCTGATTTTTAAATTAGTAGGATTACTTTCTATTATTTGTTTACACAGTAATTATATACCTTTAGATTTTCTATCCGGCTATTGAAATCTCCGGCTTTTTCCAACGGGAAAACCAATGTGCGGATATAGTTCATGGAATCTTTTCCCGCATTGAAGTAAAGTTTCTGCATATTCATTTCTTCAATTACCTTTCCGTTCACTCTAAGTGTAGTGCTACGGCTGTCACCTTCAATCTGAACCGTAGCCTTCTCTCCCGGATTCACCTTATATGGGAAAGTATTCAAATAACCGTCGCGTGCAAAACCCATCATGCCGCGAATCGGGTCTGTCAGGTAGAAGACGGCGTTCGGTGAACGGAATAGTTCTGTTCCGCTTTTCTCCAGTGCTCCGGTGATGTCGAAACTTACCGTATAGTTATAGCCGATTTCAGGATAATCGGACGTACTGCCGGGAGTAACTGTGGAACGTTCATAGACTAATGCGGGGCTCTTGCCGATTCTTCCCATCTGATTGACTCCGGGGGCTTCGCTGATGGCGGCACGCTTTTCATTATATGTTTCGTAAGACAGACTCGTATCTTTGCCTGTCCACATTTTCACGGCAAGAGTTTGCAGGGCGGGGAATACACGGTGATGAATATCTTTCACTGAAATTCCATTACCAACGTGGTCGTTCCAGACAGCAAACATACCTCCGAGGATGGCAGGGTGCTTTTCTTCAAATACGGCTTTGCCGATATGCGCCGGTGTCCATTTGTTATATAAGAATGATTCGTTGAGGTAATCGTAGTAATATCCGGCTATGGGAACCAGGTAAACCATTCCATCGGGAATACTGATAAGCTGGTAGCCGTCTTTTATCATGGTTGCCGGGTCGGCATATCCGTTGTACCAAGCATTCATGAGGACGTTCTCTGATTTGACGGGAGTGTCACCTTTGGCATGGGTGAGTGCACCCCAAACCATGGCTTGTTTGCCGAATCCTTCTACCAGGCGGATATAATGATCGGTGAACGCACGGAATTTTTCTACCACGTCCTTCTTCGCATTCGAGTATTCGTCAGTACCGATATGTACGCGGTTTCCTACAAATACGGGATTGTCTCCTTCCAGATATTCTTTGAACAAGGCATCCATAAATTCATAAGTTTCCGGCTTGAACAGGTCAAGATGATCCATTCCGTACTCCTTGCTGCCGATTTCCGGTTTGTAATGGGCGAACGCAAGTGAATGGGCGGGGATATCAATCTCCGGTATGATTTCTATAAAGTTGGCTGCTGCCTGTTTTTGGAAATCAATAAATTCTTTTTTTGAATAAGAACCGTCGCGGGCAGTCAGTCCCGGATAAGTGTCAGACTCCAGGCGGAAAGCGGCATACGTCTTGTCCCAGTTGTGTTCAAAGTATTGCTTGAACCCGTTATCATTCAGATGGACTTGCAAGGTGTTCATCTTGTAGTAAGCCATGATTTTCACCAGGTCTTGCAGATAAGGCATCGGGATAAATTTCCGACCGCAGTCTATCATAAACCCACGGATGGGATAGTCGGGATAATCACGGATAGTCCCTTTGGGGAGTTGATGGTCGGTGGTCTGTTCCGCTATTTGCAGGAGGGTGCGTGTACTCCAGTAAAGTCCGGTGGGAGTCGGGGCGGAGAGCGTCACGCGGTCGGCTATTTTGATGGCGTAGCCTTCTTGTCCCAGTTTCTTGTCTGTCGACAATGACAGGACGAAATCTCCGGCTTTCGCTTTGCCTTCCGTCACGTTCAATACCTGTCCGAACATTTGTTGATAATCATCGGCGAACATTCGGGCTATTCTCAATAGTTCGGGATTGGAAGAAGTGCAGACGATTTTCGCGTCCGTTTCCGGAATAAAATTACCGTCTTTTCCCGTCCATTGTTTCAGTTCGGGAACTACGAACGGTTTCGGATTAACGGCTGCGCGGGATAAATTCCCGGTCAGACAAAAGATTGTCAATAGGCATAGCACTTTCAGGGGGATCAGTGTGTGTCTCATAAGGGGGATTTTTGTTATTAATAAATGATTAAAGTTAATTGTCGGGCGAAAATAAGGATAATTTGGCTATCCGCCGGTAAGAGAAGCGATTTATTTTTTATTTTTGTTCTTTAAAAAGATAAAATCAGATTTAAACATGTTAGTACTTCTATCCTGTGCCAAGACTATGAGCGGGACTTCAAAGGTGAAAGTGCCTTTGAATACAGTTCCGCGTTTTCAAAAAGAAGCGTCGGGGATTGCTTTGCAGATGTCCCAGTTTTCGGTGGACGAACTGGAACGCTTGTTGCGTGTGAATTCGAAGATAGCCGTAGAAAATTATAAGCGTTTTCAAACCTTTCATGGGGAAGGAACGCCTGAACTCCCCGCTTTGCTGGCTTACACCGGAATCGTGTTCAAACGTCTGAACGCGAAGGATTTCTCCAAAGATGATTTTGAATATGCGCAGGAACACCTGCGACTGACCTCTTTCTGTTATGGCCTGTTGCGGCCGTTGGATACCATTCGTTCCTATCGTTTGGAAGGCGACGTGGTGCTGCCGGAATTGGGAAATCAGACCATGTTCTCTTATTGGCAGTCCCGCCTGACGGATGTGTTCATAGAAGATATAAAGAAGGCGGGTGGAGTACTCTGTAACCTGGCAAGTGACGAGATGAAAGGCCTGTTCGACTGGAAACGGGTGGAGAAAGAAGTGCGTGTCATCACCCCCGAATTTCAAGTGTGGAAGAATGGAAAATTGGCTTCGATAGTAATCTATATAAAGATGTCCCGTGGCGAAATGACACGTTTCATCCTGAAGAATAAGATTGAAAATCCTGAAAAACTGAAAAATTTCTCTTGGGAAGGATTCGAATTCAATGCATCTCTTTCGGACGAAAAGAAGTTTGTATTTACGAATGGTAAAGAAGTATAAGGTATGCTTAGGCAGAAGTATAAAATAGTTGCGGCGGTTATTAGCTTAAAGAATTGACATCTGCACGAAAAAAAAACTTTTTTTGTTATTTGTTGATAATCAGTAGTTTTGTCAAAAGGGTAAAAACTTTCTTGAAAAATAATAGGAGAAATGTTTGGAGGTTTCAAAAAAAGCCGTACCTTTGCATCGCTTTTGAAACGGAAGTGTAAGGGCGTTTAGCTCAGCTGGTTCAGAGCATCTGCCTTACAAGCAGAGGGTCGGCGGTTCGAATCCGTCAACGCCCACACTAAAAACGAAACACTTCCGGCTCATTAACAAGGGCGTTTAGCTCAGCTGGTTCAGAGCATCTGCCTTACAAGCAGAGGGTCGGCGGTTCGAATCCGTCAACGCCCACT
>ERZ791659.832-NODE-832-length-19326-cov-5.83166_pt1 | contig 19326 bp, 10 predicted proteins | sample MGYA00510053_ERZ791659 | MGnify/ENA primary metagenome ERZ791659 (study PRJEB30046, sample SAMN00715192) | human gut metagenome | study: EMG produced TPA metagenomics assembly of the A metagenome-wide association study of gut microbiota in type 2... | reverse complement strand
TCCCAACCTTTAGTTCTCAGGCTACCATAATTGCCACTGGGAGCAGCTGCGCCAAGAGTTACTGGCAGGCTTTCACCAGGGATAATCATGTTCTTTGTATCCCGTTGGAACCAGTCGAAAGTGACTCCGAACTTATTATTAAAGAATCTGAGATCGATACCAAAGTCCAGTGTTTCGATTTGCTGCCAGCTAATATCGCTGTCCACCAATGATGGGGTACCGAACATAGGTGTTTTATTTCCACTTCCATCCATGATGATTGACCATCTGACAATATGGATTTATACAGAGTGTTTGAAACAGATTGGTCACCAATACTACCCCATGAAGCTCTGAATTTACCGAAGCTTAAGATATTGTTAATAGGTGCCATAAACTTTTCATTGGTAAATACCCAGCCGGCAGAGAAAGAAGGGAACCACTTCCAACGCAGATGCTTTGGGAACTTGGATGAACCATCCCTACGTATATTTGCTTCAACGAAATATCTATCTTCAAAAGAATAGTTGAGACGGCCAAAAAAACCTAATTGTGCTTCCCAGTTCCGGTTTCCTTCAATAAATTGATCTCCGGATGCCAATGGGAATTGCGGATTTGTCAAATCAATCAGATTTGTTTTCCAACCTTTATATGAACTCCATTTATTGGTAACTCTGTTCATACCTGCCATAAACTTGAATGCATGTTGCTTTTCTGGACCCAGCAACAAGTTATAAGTGGTATAAATGTTGAAAGTATTGTTATCAATAGATTTACTGTTATTGCCTACCTGACTGGCACTTGGCCCGGAACTGTTATAGTATTTGTTCACAGGGAAGCGATATGCAGGCATACCACCGGTATCTACTCTCTCTCCTTGTTCGTTAACAAATACTTGACTGCCGTTTTCCATCCAGGCAGTGGGAGCATACCACATTTCACCCGCCTCATATTGCATTACGGATGAATTCGTTTCAGTAGTTTGTCTGTCATATGTATAGTCAAACTTGACATCCCAATTTTTGGTCAAATTCAGTGTGAAACCTAAATTAATATTGTAGTATTTATTTTGCAGATTATCCGTATTGGCAGCTGCCATTTCGTAGGTAGGTTCCTTCAACGGATTGCCATTTTCAGTCACTCCCATAGGCATTAGCGGACTCCAACGATAAAGATATAACCATGGGTCGGCAGTTGTATTTCCAATTCCCGGATAGCGTTTGTTACGATCTGAATAGATTGAGCTTGCTCTTACAGTAATATACTTATTGATTTCTGAAGTAACACTAACTGAGGCATTGTATCGTTTAAAGTCATCTTTCTTAGCCGTTTTCGACATACCGCTCTGATCCAGATAGCCTAATCCGATATTGTAGCTGGTCTTACCACTCTTGCCATTAACAGACAGGTTATGGGTCATTGTCGGTGTCCAATTTTTAATCATGGCCTTAGCACCGTCATAAAGTCTGTATCCGTATTTATCTTTTCCGTCATAGAACCAGTCGCGGCCATATACTACCGGATCATTCCATTTTACTTTTCCACCGTATAGGTTTTGCCATTCAATAGCCTTTTCTAAACTTTCAGGACTAATACGCCAGAAACCACCGGCCGGCATTGGTTCTCTTCTGTTTGTTTGCGCATCCAGTGTATATTGTAAGGCTTCTATACCGCCAATCTCGATTTTCTTAGCAGGGTCTTGCCAAGAGAAGTTGTTCGAGTAGCTTACTTCAAATTTATCGCTTTGTGCTCCTGATTTTGTGGTTATCAGGATTACGCCAAATGCAGCTTTTGAACCGTAAATAGAAGATGAAGCAGCATCTTTCAAAACAGAAATGGATTGAACATCATTAGGATTCACCATCTGAATACTTGGAATCTCCACATTGTCCAATAAGATGAGTGGGGTATTGTTTCCTGAAATAGAACCAACCTGGCCACGAATTTTAATCAAAGGGTCTGATCCTACTTCACCAGTTGGAATTGTGATATTAACTCCCGCTACCGCACCCTGTAATCCACGACCAATATCGGCGATAGGACGACTGTCTAATGTCTTATTTACATCAACTGTTGCTACCGCTCCTGTCAAGTTAGCTTTCTTTTGAGTACCATAACCTACCACTACTACTTCTTGCAGTAATTCACTATCCTCTTTCAGAATAATTTTCATAGTCCGGGCAGCTTTCACTTCCTGAGTCTGGTAGCCTATGTACGAAATCTTTAAAATAGCTCCCGGTTTTACAGTTAGCGTAAATTTACCATTAATATCCGTAATACCGCCATTTGTAGTTCCTTTCTCTATAATACTGGCTCCAATAACCGGTTCACCGTTGGCATCTACAACCAAGCCGTTAATCGTTTGAGTTTGTAGTTGCTCTGTCACTTCCAAAGGGCTGTCGGAGGTAACTTGAGTAGCTAATACATTTCCACTGTTTAAAAACAGCGTACTAATAGCTACTGCCATGAGGAGTTTACTATGCGTTAATCCTCGTTTTTTGCGATCTTCATTCATAAAAGATTGATGATTTTGTTGTTAATCAAAATAGTTTTCTCAAAATTTAGGGTAAGGATAGTCAGTTAGGAATAGCTAAGGCTATTTCTTCTGTTAGGTAAGTTTCTGTTCCATAGGCGTTTTTTCTTATTTATAGGTTTGACTTATATAGTATCTCTATTTGTTTTCATTTACCGTTCCAAGAGAACTTGGTAAATACATATTAGAAAGGCCCTTTCTCTATAAATTTGATTTCCTCAGTGCTTATTAGAAGCGTACCCGAGATGGACTTGCTCCGTACCAAAGCCGTACTTTCTTCGGTTAGAAGTACCTCTGAGTGAAGAACGTACGGAGCAACTACGGCTCAGGTACGTCTCGGATATGGTCAGAATGATAAAGAAGTGGTTTGTTCCAATTTATAAAAGTTGACTCCTTATTAGGAATAGACTTTCAGGAATAGAGTGATTTCCCCCTTCAGGGAGTAACTGTAAGGGCAGTTTCGGATAGCTACACCCTTTACTTCGGATGGCTACACCCTTTGGACGTGATGGCTACACCCTTTATAGCAAAAGGTGTAGCCCTACAAAAGAGATGCTTTATCCACAAGAAAACGGGTTACAATTCTTCCATATATATTTGAGGAGATATACAGTAGCTCACCTGTTTTTTACACTTCAACCATGCATTCCTCAGATATTCTTTTTAGTGAGTAATGCAAAGCATGAAAACAAAACGATAAAGTGAAGTTTTGGAAGTTTTTGTCTTGGTATATTAAAAAAAACTATATATTTGTATCCAATTCTAAATCTAACTGCGTATGAAACTGATTGCAGAGAGTGGTTCGACAAGAACTGAATGGGCTTTGGTTGAAGACAATCACCTGATACAACGTGTTTTTACAGAGGGACTTAATCCTTTCTTCCAAACCAGAAGAGAGATCAGCCGGAGTGTGCGTTTAGGTTTACCCGAAACTTTTTTCAAAAGAAAGCTGGAACAAGTATATTATTATGGAGCCGGGTGTACTTCTTATGAGAAAAAGAATGTATTGGGTGCCTCATTAGTAGCACAGTTCAAAACCCCGATCCAAGTAGAGAGTGATTTACTTGCAGCTGCCCGTGGTCTGTTTAAATGTGAAGCAGGAATTGCCTGTATCTTAGGCACCGGATCTAATTCTTGCTTTTACAACGGAAAGATTATTGTAAAAAATGTCAGAGCAGGTGGGTACATATTGGGCGATGAAGGTAGTGGCGCTGTACTAGGCAAGCATTTTCTCTCAGATGTGCTGAAAGGTTTAGCTCCCAAAGAAGTGATGGCTGATTTCTTTGAGAAGTTCCGTATTAGCCCCAATGAAGTAATGGAGTCTGTTTATAATCGCCCGTTTCCTAATCGCTTTCTATCCACTATTTCTTATTTCCTGGCGGATTATACGAGTGATGATTATGTATACGAACTAATAATCACTAATTTGCGCAACTTCTTCACAAGGAATGTATGCCAATATGACTATAAGAGCTATCCAATCCGCTTTGTAGGTTCGTTAGCCTATAGTTATGCCCCGATTCTAAGAGAAGTCGCCGGTGACTTTGGCATTGAATTGGACGTGATTGAAGAAACTCCCATGAATGGACTGATTGACTTCCACTCATTAAATATTGAAGAACCTTAATATATGTATATAAAGCATATCGAAGAAGGTGCAAATCTTCTCGAAGAGCAAATTTATAAATATAAAGTTAAATAAATGCAAAGGAATGTTCTTGATATTAAATTATAATATATCTTTGCTAAGAAGAAACGAAGAAATAGCGTTTCATCACCTTTGTTAATAACGAGTTTATCTCTTAAAATAACCGACTAAATAGCAACAGTATTTAGTGTATTTTAATTTTTAGCCGACAATATATTTACCAAGTTCTCTTGGAACTTAGCTAACATGTAATTAAAATAAGAGAGATAAAATATAAGTTAAACCTAAAAATAAAAAAAGAGCCTATGGAACAAGAACTCATCTGACAGCAGAAATAGCCTCAAAGCTATTCTCAATTGCCCATTCTTACTCTTTCAGAGAAGACTATTTTAGTTAACAACAAAATCATCAACTTTTTATGAATGAAGATCGCAAAGGAAAAGGATTCGCAAACTGCAAACTCCTCTCAGTAGTAACTATAAGTGTACTGTTCGTAGATATTGGTAATGTACAGCTGCCCAACAGCCTCTGGTAATTCTTTGAGTATGAAAGAATAACGACTTCAAATTCAAGTCAAGTTACAAATACTCAAAGTAGGCCAATCATATATAATGATATAATTCTGGACTATTAACCATTATTGTTTATTAAATCTATGTTAATGCAAAAACTTTTAATTCTATCAGTAACCGGCCTGATGCTTATGTGCGGCGGTTACATCCCTGGAATGAGTGTAAGTGCACAAAATACCACTTCGTCTAGTACACAGAACTCAAGAAGGATTTCCGGAGTAGTGACAGACACTCAGGGTGAACCGATTATCGGAGCAACTGTACTTGTAAAAGGAACAGGCATCGGTACAGCAACAGATATCGACGGCAAGTTCTCTCTGGATATTCCATCAAATGGAAAAACCTTAGTAGTATCTTTCATTGGATTCGACGCGCAGGAAATTCCTGTTACAAATAATGCTACGTACAAAATACAGTTAAGCGGAACAGACTATGCTCTGGACGAGGTAGTGGTGACGGCTTTAGGTATGAAGCGTGAAAAGAAGGCGCTCGGCTATTCAGTGCAAGACGTAAAAGGAGACGCTCTTATTGAAAACCGGACTGCAAACATTGCCACATCACTGAATGGTAAGATTGCCGGTATGAATATTTCTTCAACTTCTATTCCCGGTGGTTCAAACCGTATCGTCATCCGTGGTAACAACTCTATATCCGGTAATAATATGCCGTTGGTAGTAGTGGATGGAGTGCCGTTCGACAACTCTCAAGGCGTTGACGACGTAAATACAAACTCTTGGGGTGCAGGTTATTCGGATACCGGTGACGGACTATCTATGCTGAATCCTGATGACGTTGAATCAATTTCTGTACTGAAGGGTCCTTCGGCTACAGCTCTTTACGGTTCACGCGGTGGTAACGGTGTGATTCTGGTTACAACCAAACAAGGACAGGGTGGCAGAACCAAAGTGTCATACAATAGCAACTTTACTTTTGAAAATGTAATGATCCAACCGGAATTCCAGAATGAATACGGTCAGGGTACAGATGGAGCATTTGTGGCTACCTCACGTAACTCCTGGGGTCCCAAAATGGGTACGGTTGTTACAGACTGGACAGGACAGACCCGTCCTTTGGAAGCGAAAAACAACGATTTTTCCGACTTCATGGACACCGGTACATCGTGGACCAATTCTCTTGACATCACAAGTTCCGCCGGTAAGATGAACTATCGTGTAGGTATGTCAAACACGATGCGTAAGGGTGTTATCCCGAAGAATGAGTTAAACAAAACAAACTTTTCTATTCGCGCAGGCGGCGAAATCATCAAGAACCTGACTCTCGATGCTAAATTGAACTATACTTATCAGAAAGGTCAGGGACGTCCTGAATTCTCTGCTTCAGGTTTCAACCCGATATTCGCTCTTATTTATACTCCGCGCAGCATCAACCTGCACGAGATGAAAGATGTTTTTGATAAAGACGGAAAGATTATCGACTGGTATCCCAGTATGCTTACGGTGGTAAATAACCCGTATGCACTGACTTCTCTCAGCGGTAACAAGGACGTAACCAATCGTATCAATGGTTTCGCTTCATTGACATACGAAGTTAGCAGCTGGCTGAAAGCTATGGTTCGCTTCGGTGGTGACACTTATGGCAAGAAGACCGAAAAGTGGATACGCCATGACTTGATTTCAAGTGCAGGTTATAAGGATGGTCGTTTCTCAACCGGTCAATACAATATGGCTGAATACAATGCAGATTTCCTGGTTACAGCACAAAAGGATAAGATTGCAGACTCCAAAATCTCCGGAATGCTTTCTGTTGGTGGTAACCTGATGAACCGCCAGTACAATAGTTTCTATGCCACAGCCGAAGGTTTGAACATTCCTGAACTGTATACCATTCAGAATGGTCAGTCCAAGACTACTTCGACTTCCAAATCAGAAAAAGAAGTTCAATCCCTCTATGCACTGGGACAATTGTCATGGGATAACTACCTGTTCCTCGATATAACTGTACGTAATGACTGGTCTTCCACATTACCGAAGGATAACCGCTCATTCTTCTATCCCTCATTCTCTCTGGGTTGGGTAGTGACGGATATGTTGACCAAGTTCAAAGTAGATGTTCCCAGCTGGCTTTCTTTCGCTAAAGTACGCGCATCTTATGCTGAAGCAGGAAATGACACCGATCCATATCAGCTGTTGTCTGTATTATCTACAGTTTCTAACATGGCAGGTGGTCAGATGGGCGTAGCAGAACCTTCTACGAAAGCAAACTCTAACCTTAAACCGGAGATTATCAAATCTACCGAGTTCGGTGCTGATATCCGCTTCTTCGATAACCGTTTAGGATTCGACGTTACATACTACAACAAACGTGCATATAACCAGATCATATCCATGCCTTCATCCATCACTTCGGGATATAGCGCCAAATATATCAATGCAGGACGTGTGGACAACTGGGGATGGGAACTTCAGATGAATGCCACGCCGGTTCGCACACACGACTGGAACTGGAATCTTTGGGTTAACTTCGCCAAAAACTCTTCTGAAGTCGTAGAACTTTACGAAGGAGTGGAATCCATTACATTAGCTCGCCCGATGGGACAAAACTGTTATGTCATGGCTAAAACAGGTGAACCTTACGGACAGATTTACACGAATGGTTTCAAATATGACGAAAAAGGAAACCGCCTTGTGGGTGATGACGGCAAATACATAGTAGATCCTACCCTCCGTGTTTCCGGTAATATGAACCCGGATTGGACAGCAGGCATCGGTTCTTCATTAAGATGGAAAAATTTCTCTTTCGGATTCCTGATTGATGTCCGCTATGGTGGCGATGTATATCTGCAATCTATGATGCGTCTGCAATCTAATGGCCAGACCAAAGAAACTGTTGCCGGACGCGAAGAATTCTATTCAACCGGTAAGGGATTGATTTCTCAGGGTGTTAATGTAAACACAGGAGCTCCCAATACCGTTGAACTGAATCCTACCGCTTATTGGGGACAGTTCTATGGCAACATCGGAAACTACGTTTATGATGCTACCAACGTACGCCTTCGCGAACTTAATTTCTCTTGGATATTGCCGGACAAATGGTTCAACAAGACAATCATCAGTGGTATTAAAGTCAGTGCTGTAGCCAACAACGTATGCTTCCTGTACAATAACCTTCCGGGATTCGACCCTGAATGTACATACTCTACTGGCAACGGACAGGGTGTAGAAACCGCTGCTCTACCGTCTACCCGTTCATTTGGTTTCAATCTTAATGTTACATTCTAAAAATGAAGATAAAATGAATAAGTTATTTAAATCCATTATAAGCATTATTGGTCTTTCAATGGCCTTCGCGGGCTGTGTAGGCGATTTTGACGATATGAATACCGATCCCAACAACCCGACACCGGGTTCAGTAGATCCTAAGTTCCAACTGATATTCATACAGGGACGTGGTATTCCGTATGCCAATCAGTGGCAACAGATAGACCAGCTGATGATCAGTACTTTCTGTGAATATTCGGCTAACGACGGACTCTCGGCTTCCGACTATAACATAGACGCACGCTATGTGGACAACATTTGGGAGTTGACTTACACCGTGCTTACCAATGCCAATTCATTAATCCGGGCCAATGAGAGCAACCCTGTTCACAATAACGTCGTTCAGATGGCACGTATCTGGAAAGCGTATGCTATGTTGCGTTTAACGAATTGTATGGGAGATGTACCTTACTCTGAAGCTGCCAACGACATTGATCAGCCTAAGTATGACACTCAGAAGGACATATATTATACCATATTCGAAGAATTGAAAGATGCCGTAAGTAAACTGGATGAGTCGGCTGCCAATAATGTCGGTTCTTATGACCTTATTTATGGTGGTGACGCCACCAAATGGAAGAAATTCGCCAACTCTATCCGCCTGCGCATGGCTGTCCGTATCTCCGACGTAGATGCCGCCAAGGCTAAAACAGAAGCCGCAGCTGCCATTTCAGCAGGTGTATTCAGCAGTGACGCTGATGCCGCCTTCCTGACGCAAGGAGAAGATAAATTTGCCCAGAACCCTATTTATTATCATAAAGGTTCTTCGGTGTTGCATATGTCAACGGCTTACAAACGTCTTGTAGAAGGTATCGGTGGACAAGCATGGCCTACCGCAGCCGACCGCGAAGCCAATAAGAATATCACCGAAGTTATTCTTACTGCTAAGAATGCTCCTGCTGTTGTCGATCCTCGCGCTCCGATCCACTTTGAACCCGCAGGTATCATCGAAAGCCCTGCAACTCCAAGCATGAACGGCAATTGGGACGGCACAGATCCGGGACACGTAGCTTCGGGTGTAGGTGCTGCAATGGACAATGGACAGTTTGTTAGCGACTTCTCAAAAATCGGTCCCTGGTATTATGAAACCATTGACAGAAAGTACCCTTTGTTCAAGTACAGCGAACTGTGCTTCCTGAAAGCTATTGCCATCGAACTTGGTCTTGCAAGTGGAGATGCCAAAACAGAATATGAAGCCGGCGTACGCTCAAGTATGACAGAACTGGGAGTTCCGGAAAACAAAATCGCAAATTATCTGGCTTCAACTTCTCCAAACTATTATGGAACCACAGCCAAGTATGACGACGTTACAGGAACTAACAATACACCTATGGATAAGATTCTTACCCAGAAATACATTGCTCAGTTCCAAGAATGTTCTTTTGAAACTTGGGCAGATCATCGCCAGTTCCACAAACCTACGCTTATGCCATTCGCAAGCGTAAGTTCAAGTGTCTTCAACATGAATCCTTCTGATCAGGCTAATAATACTCCAAACGCTTATATCAAGCGTATCTATTATCCTTCTTCGGAATATACCGTTAACGAAGCTAACGTGAAAGAAGCCGAAAAGCGCATGGGTGGAAGCAACAGCATACAAAATAACCTATGGTGGGATGTTAACTAAAAACTGATTCTTACGAAATGCGTAGTTGAGTAATTCAGCTACGCATTTTGTTATACATATAACCTCTTATCTGAAACAATATGAAAAATATTCTTCTCTTAATTCTTATATGTTGTCTTTCTCTGTCCAATCGGGCACAAGAACAGATGAATCTTTCATCGAAAATATCCGGTAAAGCAATCAAATTACCCGGATTTGTAACCAGTCCTTATTTTGAGGAACAAGTTATCAGCTTTATCCATACTCCAGGAATCAAAGTTCATATAAATGCTCCCGCAGAAACTAAATTCAGAAAGGATAAACCCACAAAACTTGTACTATATGCACTACCGAATGGCAACAGTACAGACTGGACCATTGGGAAAATGCCGGCAGAAGGTGATGACTGGCATTATCATATACAACACATAGGAGCTCAAACACGGTATATCAGAGCTACTGATCCGGAATGTAACTTTATTACGGTTTACCTGGAAGCAGACACCAAAAGCTGGGGAAGTTGGAGAAAAGCTGAACCTACACGGGATCAAAAGATCAAAGAAACAGTAGAGTATATTCTTTCTCTTTTTTCCAAGTATAATCCACATATCGAACTGAACAGCCACAGTGGAGGAGGAAACTTCATTTTCGGTTTTATGGATGCAGTTTCTGAAATTCCGGATTATGTGAAAAGAATCTCTTTCATTGACAGCAATTACAACTGGGATAATGAACGTTACGGAGATAAATTACAAAAATGGCTGGAAGCTTCTCCCGACAATCGCTTATTTGTAGCTTGTTATGATGATGCTAATGCTCTGCTGGATGGAAAGCCATTTATCTCAAAGACAGGAGGGACCTGGCACAGAACCTATTTAATGCAACGATATTTGAAAAAGAAAATGAAACGTCTGTCATGGAATAAAACCGAAAATGATAGTATTATTTATTTCACGGCAGACAACCGTCGGATTCAGTTTTATTCCCGAAAGAATCCGGAGCAAAAGATTTACCATACAATACTGGTAGAGCGAAATGGCTATATCCAGTCAGTATTCTCCGGCACGAAATACGAGGGAATGGGATATCAGTTCATGGGTAGAAAGGTTTATGACATGTATCGGCAAGATTCAGGGTCCTGGTAGAAGGCAAACTATATTTCTTGAAAGCCCTACTACAGGACCCCGTACTATACAAATTGTCAGTGATGAATCAGTTCCAATGGTAATTACAAATTATATTCCTGATTAATCCTGCTGACCACTTGCAACTTTCCATCCTTCAGCAAAGAACGTGCATTAAAGAAATTCACGCCGTCTGCTCCTGCTTCGATAGATAGTTTTGCAGCTGTATATAGCTCTTCAGCCGTAATATCAGGAACAAATAAACCGGATACATACTTATTCTTATGGAAAGTTTCGCGCAAACCGTTTTCTATGCTAAACGGTATCCATTCAAGGCTTTCCGAATAAAACGACTGATAATTCATCGGGCATACAATATCTATTTTCCAGGTAGGCCAGTCCTGATAAACTGTCATGCGGGCACGAGTGGGATAAGGAAAAACAGCCGCCGAAACCAATTTACCTTCAGAATGGGTCGCTTCTACAATCTCATTCACCAAAGAAGTGACCTCATTCAAACGAAACTGCAACCATTCCGGACTCATCCACGGAGCCTGCAAATCTAACGGAGAGTAACCGAACAGTTTCTTAAACTTTTCTATTGCTACCGGATGATAGCCAAAATCATATTCAGCGCGATAGGTATCTTGCTGAATCTTAAACTTGTATTGTTGTAGGCGTCGTCCCAGTACAGCATCATTATAACGAATAAAATCCAGATGCACAGAAGTCAGTCCTTCCAAAGCTGCATAAGAAGCCGCTTTATCTTTCATATACCGTCGAGCCTCAGGCACAGAAGGACTCAGCCATTTATAATGCTTTACATAAGGGTCATATTCATGACTGTTATAACCTATCCGGTTTACATCAAACCATTCGGGATGCGCCAACGCCGCAGAATCCCCGGGAGCATTCACAGTAAACATCCACGCATGCACTTTTGCACCCTGATAGGACTTGGCAGCCTCAATATAACGCGCCACTTCTTCCGGTGAGCCACACATATAATAATTCTTGATACCGGCCTCATCGAAAGGCTTCATCCAGAGAATCAGAGACTCCACCGTGGCACTTTTATCCACATCGTCCCAGACTCCCAAAGCAACCTTTTGTTCCTGGTTTTGAACTTTCTTTTTTTTACCGGCTGATAACGGCTGAACAGCCAAACTGAAAATGCACGCAAATGCTGCACATAAATAAGTAAATTTCATGATGATGATTTTTTTGGTTCACAGCAAAGATAATATATCTTCTATATAAATAAGGTGAATATCTGATTATTTGCAAATTATTAATTATAATGCTAAAAATAATAAAATAAGTGTTTTTGATATTAAAATAAAATCTATCTTTGTTGCTACGAATATCCCCCTTAACAATAATACTATTATGAAGAAACTTCTGCTACTGATCTTTTTATTGTGTAGTACCTTCTGGTGTCAGGCACAAACAGACCGGGTTATTTTGGGTGACGAACAAACTTCCGAGTATTTTCCCATCCTAAAGGATAAACGGATTGCCATTTTCTCTAATCATACAGGAATGATAGGGGATAAACATCTATTGGATGTCCTTTTAGAAAACAAGTTCAATGTAGTTGCCATTTTCTCACCGGAACACGGATTCCGTGGAAATGCAGATGCAGGCGAGCACGTATCCAGTTCAGTAGACTCTAAAACAGGGGTGCCAATTCTGTCTCTTTATGAAGGGAAGGATAAAAAGCCAAGTAGGGCTTCAATGCAGAAATTTGATATTCTGATAGTAGATATACAGGACGTAGGATTACGTTTTTACACCTATTACATAACGATGTGCCGGCTAATGGATGTCTGTGCGGAATATAACAAGAAAGTTTTGTTATTAGACCGTCCTAATCCGAATGGGCATTATGTAGATGGACCGATTCTGGATATGAAATATAAATCAGGTGTGGGATGGTTGCCAATTCCTATTGTACACGGAATGACATTAGGGGAACTTGCATTAATGATTAATGGAGAAGGTTGGTTGCCTGGTTCACGCAAATGTGATCTGGCAGTGATCAAATGCAAGAATTATACACATCAGACTAAATATCAGCTGCCAATTCCCCCATCTCCTAACTTACCGGACATGAAGTCGATATATCTGTATCCGGCTACATGCTTTTTTGAGGCAACTCCCGTCAGCTTGGGTAGAGGAACTTCACTCCCATTTCAGGTTTATGGGCATCCAAATATGACCGGATATAGCTACAGTTTCACCCCAAGAAGTATTCCCGGAGCTAAGAATCCGCCGCAGCTGAATAAACTGTGCCATGGAGTAGACCTAAGCAATATGAGTGATGAAGAAATCTGGAAACGAGGTGTAGATTTATCTTATGTCATCGATGCATATCGTAATCTGAATCTGGATGATCATTTCTTCCGTCCATTCTTTGAATTGCTGGTAGGAAGGGATTATGTACGGAAAATGATAAAAGAAGGAAAAAGTGCCGATGAAATTAAAGCTATGTGGAAAGATGACGTTGAGAAATTCAAGGTGCAACGTAAACCATATCTGCTTTACGAAGAATAAATTCATATACTATTATAAATCATAAATCAACCCTATGAGCCCGATATCTGTAATCATTACTATTGCCGCTTATTTCGTGATCTTGTTCACTATATCTTATATAGCCGGCAGAAAAGCCGACAATGAAGGCTTCTTTGTTGGTAACCGTAAATCGGCCTGGTATGTTGTGGCATTTGCCATGATTGGGTCCAGCATCTCCGGAGTGACGTATGTATCAGTACCGGGTATGGTGGCTGCCAGTAGTTTCGGCTACCTGCAAATGGTATTGGGATTTGTTGCGGGACAGTTCATCATAGCATTCGTATTGACGCCACTGTTCTACCGGATGAACCTGGTATCCATCTATGAATATCTGGAAAATCGTTTTGGTATGTCTTCCTATCGGACAGGCGCATGGTTCTTCTTCATCTCTAAGATGCTGGGAGCCGCGGTACGTTTGTTCCTCGTATGTCTGACACTTCAACTGCTGGTATTCGAACCGTTTGGATTACCATTTATTTTGAATGTGGCCATTACCGTAGCATTAGTATGGCTCTATACGTTCCGGGGTGGAGTAAAATCTCTAATCTGGACAGATTCACTCAAAACATTCTGCCTGGTGGTATCCGTAGTTCTCTGCATCAGTTATATTGCTTCCGATCTCAATCTGTCGCTGAGCAGTATGATCAGTACAATAGTCGATAGTGACATGTCACGCATCTTCTTCTTTGACGATGTAAACAGTAAACAATATTTCTTCAAACAATTCTTTGCCGGGGCATTCACTATGATTGCCATGACAGGACTGGATCAGGACATGATGCAACGTAACCTCAGCTGCAAGAACTTCAAAGATTCACAGAAAAATATGATTACGAGTGTTATATCACAGTTCTTCGTAATTCTGTTGTTCCTGATGCTGGGAGTATTGCTTTACATCTTCGCTGGTAACCAGGGCATTCAGGTAGAAAAGAGCGATGAACTCTTCCCATTGATAGCCACCGGTAACTACTTTCCTGCAATTGTAGGTATCTTGTTTATCATCGGACTTATTTCTTCGGCTTATTCCGCTGCCGGCTCAGCGCTGACAGCTTTAACAACTTCCTTTACAGTGGATATCCTCGGGACAAAAGGCAGGACGGAAGAAGAAATCGTAAAGATACGCAAGCGGGTACATATTGGTATGGCTGTAATTATGGGTATCACGATATTCGTATTCAACCTATTGAATAACACAAGTGTAATCGATGCCGTATATATACTGGCAAGTTACACATACGGCCCCATTCTCGGATTATTCGCATTCGGTATATTCATGAAACAACAGGTTCGCGACAAATATATCCCATTGGTAGCCATCCTCTCCCCTATCCTTTGCTTCATCCTGCAAAAGAATTCGGAAGCCTGGTTCAATGGATATCAGTTCAGCTACGAACTGCTGATATTCAACGCTCTGTTCACGTTTATCGGACTTTGCCTGTTGATCAGAAAAGATAAGAACTAATAATTAACTTAATACATCATCCATGAATGTAAGACTTCATTTTTTGTTCACTTTGCTCACCGCCTCCCTGATCCCCCAGACGGGAGGCGCGCAAGAGCTTCCGACGGATGTCCGCCAGGAAATCGGTAAGTTTCTGGACGCAACCGCACGGAAAGAGGTTTCCGTAGGGCGCATCCGGATTGACTCTGTCGCCATTGAAGAAAATACGTTGCAATTATTCGCTAACATGAACTGTGCATATATTCCTTTCCGGGAAGATAATGTGACAGAGATTTATCAAGGTGTGCAGGCACTGCTTCCGGCAGAGTTTTCAAAATACAACCTGCAAATCCGCACGAATAAGCGTAGCATTGAAGAATTAATCCCCCAAGCACTACGCAGCAAAAAGGACAAAAAAGCCAAAACATTCAATCCTGCCGGAACAAAACCTTTAGTAACGGCCCTTTCTACCCCCTATACCCCTACAAATGGCCTAAAGAACCGTCACATTGCCTTGTGGCAGAGTCACGGCTTCTATTATGAGCCCAAACTGACACGTTGGGAATGGCAACGCGCCCGCATCTTCCAGACGGTGGAGGATTTATATACGCAAAGTTATGTACTGCCTTTCCTGATTCCCATGTTGGAGAATGCAGGAGCTAATGTGCTGATGCCCCGTGAACGGGATAGCCAAATAGCAGAAGTTGTCGTAGACAATGACGGTTGCCTTCACTCCCGTTCCGTTTATACAGAAAAGATAGGCGATAAGAACTGGATGCAAGGTACCGGTGAAGGTTTCGCCCATCTGCGCGATCAATATATCAATTTTGAGAACCCATTCCGTGAAGGAACCTTCCGCACTGTTGAGACGGTGAAAGGTAAGAAGGAGAAAGAAAGTACTGCCGAATGGATTCCTGAACTCCCGTCAACCGGACAGTACGCCGTTTATGTATCCTATAAATCATTGCCAAACAGTACGGATGATGCCCTTTACACCGTTTATCACAAAGGAGGGGTATCCCAATTCAAAGTGAACCAACAGATGGGTGGCGGCACCTGGATTTATCTGGGTACATTTGGTTTTGATGCCGGAAAAAGCGATGCCGGAAAAGTTGTTTTAAGCAATCGTTCTGAGAAAGCCGGACGTATCGTTACCGCTGATGCCGTAAAAATCGGAGGTGGTATGGGAAATATGGCACGTCGTATCTCTGATGCAGGTGCCACAGAGAATATTAAAAGTTCGGACGGCAATGCTGCCATAGTGCATAAAGAAATGCCGAAGATAGATTACCCGTATGAGATAAGCGGTTATCCCCGTTTCTGCGAGGCAGCACGCTACTGGCTTCAATGGGCAGGTATTCCGGACAGTGTTTATTCCGACAGCCAGGGTAAGAATGACTATACGGATGATTACAAATGTCGTGGTATCTGGGTGAATTACCTTGCCGGTGGTTCTGCGGTTAACCCGACAGAACAAGGACTGAACATCCCGGTAGATATGGCTTTCGCCTTCCATTCAGATGCAGGAACTACGCTAAACGATTCCATCATCGGAACACTGGGTATCTACTATACCAACGTCTACAATGAAGAATACGCTAACGGAGCATCCCGCTATCTGGCACACGACATGACAGACCTGATTCAGTCAAATATCGTACGGGATATCCGCAGTCTATACGAACCGGATTGGACACGCCGCGGTATGTGGAACCAATCCTACTACGAGGCACGCGTTCCCCGTGTCCCCACTATGTTGCTGGAGTTACTTTCTCACCAGAACTTTGCAGACATGCGTTATGGTTTAGATCCACGCTTCCGTTTTACGGTAAGCCGTGCAATCTATAAAGGTATGCTGCAATTCATTTGCTCGCAATACCACATGGACTATATCGTTCAGCCGTTGCCTGTCGACAATATGGCATTGAAAATGATAGGCGAGAATGAAATAGAACTGATCTGGCAACCTGTGGCCGATCCACTGGAACCAACGGCAAATGCTGAGAAATACATTGTTTATACTCGCATCGGAGATGGCGATTTCGACAATGGCGTGTTGGTAGATGAGAATGCCTATCGCACTGCCCTCCCTGTCGGCATGGTATGCAGTTATAAAGTAACCGCCGTGAACAAGGGTGGAGAAAGTTTCCCGTCCGAAATACTCTCTGCAGGACGCGCTTTCAACGAGAAAGGAACAGTACTCGTAGTAAACGGCTTCGACCGCATCAGTGCTCCGGCAGATTTTGTCGCACCTGTTCCCGGAGATACTTTACTTGCCGGTTTCTTAGATGATCTGGACCACGGCGTACCTTATCTGAAAGATATCAGCTACATTGGTAAGATGAAAGAATACCGCCGTTCCATTCCATGGATGGACGACGATGCTTCCGGCTTCGGCGACAGCTATGGCAATTACGAAGATAAAGTAATCGCCGGAAACACATTCGATTATCCCTCTATTCATGGAGCCGCCATTTTGAAAGCCGGATATTCTTTCATATCTTGCAGCGATGAAAGTGTGGAAAATAAAACAATGAACCTGAACGACTATAAGTATGTAGACCTGATATTAGGTAAAGAATGTCAGACCAAAATGGGACGTGGCGGTGTGAAACCGTTAGAGTTCAAAACATTCAGCCAACCTATGCAGGAAGCTATCACCGCATATTGCGGACAAGGCGGAAACATCTTCGTCTCGGGTGCTTATGTAGGAACCGACCTTTGGGACAATCGTCTTGCCCCGGCTCAGGAGTCCGATAAGAAATTTGCAACAGAAGTCCTGAAATATAAATGGCGCGTGGGGCAGGCAGCTACAGAGGGTAAGGTGAAATGTGTAGCTTCACCGTTCCCCGCCCTTTCAGGCAACTATACATACCATAATGAACTGAATGCAGACAGCTATGTAGTAGAATCACCGGATGCCATCGAACCTGCAACGAAAGATGCATACACCATAATGCGCTATTCGGAAAACAACCTGAGCGCCGGAGTAGCTTACAAAGGCGACTACAAGACCTGTATACTGGGCTTCCCGTTCGAAGCATTACGTACCACCGCTGAAAGAGAAGCGTTGATGAGTGCCATCCTGACATTCTTCAATGAAAAAACAGATTCATTCAAGCAATAATATACTAAAACCAATCATCATCTATGAAGCGAAGACTTTTAATAATGTTCCTGTTGGGGTGTCTGCTACCGTTCGCGGTACAGGCACAACATGACACATTCCGTTTTGCGCAAATAACGGATATCCATTTCAGCCCCAACAACCCCAACCCGACGGAAGACTTACTACGTTCCGTCGCGCAAATAAATGCGACAAACAGTATCGACTTTGTTTTAGTTACGGGCGACATCACCGAAGAGGGCGACCGTGCCACTATGCTGAAAGTTAAAGAGACATTGGATTTACTGAAAGCGAAGTATTACGTGATCCTCGGTAACCATGAAACCAAATGGAGCGACTCCGGTTGTACTGCCTTCGGTGAGATTTTCGGCGGCGAACGCTTTGAATTCGAGCATAAAGGCATCCTGTTTCTGGGTTTCAACTCCGGCCCGTTGATGCGTATGGCTTACGGACATGTCGTTCCGCAGGACATCCGTTGGATGATGGAAGAAATGGATAAGTTTGGAAAAGACAAACCGGTTATACTCGTCACACACTATCCGTTACTGGACGGAGATGTGGATAACTGGTATGAAGTAACAGATGCAGTGCGCCCCTATAACATTCGTTTGTTCATCGGCGGTCACTATCACCGTAACCGGGATTTGCGTTATGATGGCATTCCGGGTATTTTGATGCGCAGCAACCTGCGTGATAAAGATGGAAAACCGGGATATGGCATCTATGATATAACGAAAGATTCGATCCTCGTCTACACTCAACGCATCGGCGAACCGAAAAAGCAATGGGCTGCTTTCTCGCTGGCTCAGCCCTATTATGATCGTAATGGAAAAGCAGAGAAATACCCCGACTTTTCAGTCAACACAGAATACCCGAATGTGAAAGAACAGTGGATAGTGCAAACCGGTGCAGGTATCTATTGTTCGCCTGCAATAGAAAAAGACAAAGTGTTCGTCGGAGACGATATGGGGTACCTGACTTGCTATGCCTTGAAGAATGGAAAGAAACTGTGGAATTTCCAGTCCGGTAAGCGCATTGTAGGCACTCCGGCTGCGGCAGATGGTATAGTCGTATTCGGTTCTGCCGACCGTAACATCTACGGTCTGAACAGTAAAGACGGAAAACTGCTATGGACTGTAAAAGCAAAAGACCCGGTACTGGGTGCGGTAACCATTGAAAATGGAATTGCCTACATTGGTGCCGGCGATTCTACTTTCCGTGCTATTGATATCCATACAGGTAAAGTGATCTGGGCATATACCGGTGTGAAAGGATACATTGAAACCAAACCACTGGTAACAGCCGACAAAGTGATCTTCGGTGCCTGGGACAATACCCTCTATGCATTGAATAAGGCAGACGGCAAGGAATTATGGAAGTGGACAGGCGGTTTAACGCGCATGCACTTCTCACCCGCCGCCGTATGGCCGGTGGGCGCCTG
>ERZ791659.831-NODE-831-length-19352-cov-5.54806_pt1 | contig 19352 bp, 10 predicted proteins | sample MGYA00510053_ERZ791659 | MGnify/ENA primary metagenome ERZ791659 (study PRJEB30046, sample SAMN00715192) | human gut metagenome | study: EMG produced TPA metagenomics assembly of the A metagenome-wide association study of gut microbiota in type 2... | reverse complement strand
AAGGATGGTTCCGTAGCTCAGCTGGATAGAGCAACGCCCTTCTAAGGCGTGGGTCAAGCGTTCGAATCGCTTCGGAATCACTATTAACATCCGGTAACAGTTAAATGTTATCGGATTTTTCTTTTAAATAGCTGATATTAAACGTTTTACTTTCGCCCCGTTTAACTTTTAATAACCTGCCTGTGTAGGCATATTTGTAGGCATATCCCCTCTACAGGCATAAAATAGGCATATAAAAATGACGGCAATAAGAGTTGTAAGACAAGGCAAAAAAGGCAAAACCGACCGGCTCCCCCTGTATGTGGAATTTTATATCAACCGTGAGAAAATAAGGATCGCGGTAAGGTTAAGTGTCACGTCCAAAGAATGGGACGAGCAAAACGAAGTGATAAAAGGCCGGGACAAAGAGAGTAAAGACAAAAATTTAATCATCTCAAACATCCGGTCACGTGTAAGCGACATATTTGTTCGTACCCGTCTTAAAAATGAGACGCTGACAAAAGAAAGTTTCTTCCGCCAGTATAACAATCCTTCCGATTTTGGTACCTTCTTTGATTTTGCACGGGTTTACCTCAAACAAATTAGCAAAACAATTTCTTTCGGTACCTGGAAACATCACGTTTCTATCATCAAGAAACTGGAAACATTCGCCCCCGGCCTTGTATTTTCAGAGATTACCCATGAATTTCTCCTGTCTTTCTTTGCATATCTTCGCAAAATAGGTAACATGGATTCTACGGCATGGCGTAACATGGCTACTATCAAAATATATGTAGGTGCCGCCATACGCGGCGGTTATATGGACCAGGACCCGTTCGCGGCCATAAAGATACGTCGCCCCAAAAGTGAAGTTATATACCTGACGGAAGAAGAACTCCTCCGTCTGACCGCCTTGTACCGGTCCGGCCGCCTGGAAGAATGTACCCAGAACGTACTCCGTTTTTTTCTGTTTCTTTGTTTTACTTCTTTGCATATAGGCGATGCAAAAGCATTGCAGATAAACCAGTTCATAGGGAATGAACTACACTACACACGAGGTAAGACCAAAATACCGGTAACTGTACCCTTATCGGACCCGGCACGTTATATTTATGAATATTACCGGGCCGGACGTACAAAAGGTAACTTGTTTATGAACCTTCCCACGGATCAGGATATAAACCGGGTATTGAAAACAATAGCCGGTAAAGTAGGAATAACAAAGGATATCAGTTCAAAGACCGGGCGGCATACATTCGCTACCTTGTATTATAAGAAAACACATGATATCGTAACGCTATCCCACCTTTTGGGACATAGTTCTATAACTATGACAATGGTTTACGCACATGCTCTGGAAGATGAACGCGAAGCGGGAATACACGCCTTTGATGATATGTTATAACTAAAAGAGTGAAGGGGGAACCGTATTTCCCGCTTCCCCCTTTCGCTTTTCTACTCCAACGTATAAACACTCCAGTCTATCGCCTTTTTAAGTTCCCAGCCTTCCTTTTGTGTCTCCTGTATATGTTTCACGGCACCGGTGTAAAACTCTTGTAGTTGCTGCATACTTGCAAACTCGTAAAACGTCGGGTTGTCTTCTTCCCCGAGCTTGAAAGTAACAGGAAGGTTTTCCCCGCCTGTCTGCAAGGCAAGATCGTACGCCGTCTTATAATTCATCTGGTTCTCCATGGAAAGCCAGACTTTCAGACCGTTCCATATGTACCCGCTTTCGATCGTGTCGGTTATCTTCCGGTTATACCATTCATTAATAACCGCCTTGATTTCTGCCAGTGCGGGTAGATGATCGAACGTCTCTTCCATGTAACTACGTTGGACTCCTTCTGCTGTCTCTGTTTCCTGGTAATCCCACGTAATGCGCCAGATTCCCCGGCGGCGGTTGGTACATCTTACCGGTTCCGCCTTGCTGTCTGCATAAATTCGTATCATTTCAAGTAAAATGTATAATTATCAATCCTTTTTCACTTACTTCACCTTCGCAATGTGCTTCAAAAGGCAGTTCTCCGTCTCTTGCCGCTGATTCACAAATGAAAAGGGTTTCCTCAAGGCTGGTAAAATACTTTCTCTCCTTGCCGTCGAGTTCCAGCTTTATAACAGTCCGGTTTCCGTTTTTCGTCGGAACATCCTTTTCATAATCAAGTACGATCACATCCTTGTTCATCAGTTCGGGCGACTTGATCCTTGCCCCGGTAAATCGTTTCCGTCCGTCTTTAGGCTTGTACTTGTAGCCCAAATCTTTTAATTTTTTCATTTTCTTTCCTGTTAGTTTATAAAATAAGTTCTTGCAATCAGCATGTTTTGTAAGCCCGTAAAATGAAGCGGTTAACTCCTGCCTACGTTTCTTGCTTTTAACCTTGTGCATCTTGCGGGCGAACTTTTGTTTGTTACGCTTCCTTAACCGCACATGATCCGGGCGGGTTACATATCCCAGAAAGTCGATACCTTCGGTAATCGGGAAAACGGTATCATTACTTTTAATCTCCAGGCGGGCTTTACGGGCCTGTTCATGAATGATATCCCTAACCTTCCAAAGGTATTTCTTGCTACCAGAAAGCACCAGACCGTCGTCACAATACCGGTAATAGTGTGCTACTGCCTCCTGATCCTTTAACCGGTGATCCAGATAAATAGACAGAAGCAAATTACAAAGCCCCTGCGATGATCTTAGTCCGATACTCACGCCTTTAGGCATCATGCGGATGCACTCTTCCAGGATTCCGATCAATATTTTATCCTTGAACATCTTTTTCACTGCATCCAGCAAAACGTCCTGGTCTACGCTCTCATAGAATTTCGTTATATCGAACTGGTACCCGAACAGGGTTCCTTCGGGATCATCCTTTATATCTTTAACGATATACTGTAAAAGGTCATGCGTTCCCCTGTTTTTAATGGATGCGGAAGTAGTCCGGATAAAACGTACTTTCAAATGCCGGTCCACCACATTCATAACGGCGTTAAGAACGATCCTGTCTTCCAGGGAAACCGATTGTACGATCCTTACTTTCGGCCCGTCGTCTACGGTCATTTCCCGATATCCTCCGAGCTTGAACCGCCCACTCCTGATCCGCTGCCTGATCCTCTCTACCGCCTTCGGGACATCCGCCAGTATTCTACGCCCGGCAAAGCTGCGCTTTCGTCTTCTTTTGCGCAATACCGTTTTTATGGCGTCCTCTATATTGGCGTCCTCGACAATCTCTTCTATAATATTATCTTCTCTCCACATGATAATTAAATCAGCCTTCAATTCCCCGGGCCGGGCTTCTTCGAAAAAACTTCCTACCAAACCCCATTGCCCTGCGCTTTATTTTTCCCCTTTCCAACCGTAAACGGCTGCTGTTGGCGAGGCTCATTCCTCTTGGCTCCACGCCGGGAACACGTTCCCACTGTTGTACGCCAATTTTCAAGGCTTATGCGCTTTTTCTTTATTCTAATTGTTTGCAAGCCGAACACCGATGTTCGCATTCGTGTTCGATGAATCGTTATTCGCGTTCGCATACGAAACACCGCCTAACGCGTTCGCGTTGTTGTTCGACCGATACACCACACGAGTGTATATGAGGAAATCCGCCTTTGTACTTTTCGGAAGTACCGGCGCCCGTCTTACTTTCCGGACGCCCGCGCTACCCGCACAACGTTTTACGTTGCTGTTTTTTCTCTTAATCTGCCTGATTTATGGCTTTAAAGGCCGCGACGCTGCCCGCCCAGCGTATTATGCCCCTGAAGGCAAGCCGAACACCGATGCTCGCATTCGTGACCGACGAACCGTAACTCGCGCTCGCACACGAAACACCGCCCAACGCGCTCGCGGCGCTGTACGACCGACACACCACACGAGAAAGACCGGTACCCACATAGAACCTATCGAACCAATGTGAGGAAGTGGAACCGCCTTCTTTAGCTGCAATCAAATCCATATACTGGCCCCAAACCATGTGGGTAGGATAAATATCCGCGTTATAAACAGTAATTCCCTGTACAATGCGTTCCGTTCCGTCCGGCATGGTAATAAACCACCTTCCGTCCGCCGCCGTCTTGTTTACTGTGACATACTGCAACCATTCCGCCTTGTTTCCCTGGAAATTCTCATATCCCAGCACATTGACGGACTGATAATTTACACCGTCCCGATAAGCACCTTCCGCCTGTGGATTGGAACCGCCCTTTTCCTTATAATAAGAAACCGTATCACGCATCCCCAGCGCATTGGTAAGGCCTGTCACTTTCTGGTAATTGTTTGTTCCATATCCGCAAACTCCCTGCGAATCGGTATTACCGTATTTAAAGAAATGCAGATTACCCACATCCTTGTGCATCTCCCAGTCGAACAGCTGGAAACCTTTGCCCCGATTCTGGGCGTATTTGACTGCCTGGCTCTGTGAAATGGTTCCTACACTTGAAACACCGCTGACAGAACGCAGCACATCATCAATCAGGTAGGCTTCATAAGCACCGCCCAGGCATTCCGTATGCTCTACCCAGTCCGGCTCGATCGCTTCCACACTTTCCGACGTTGTGAGTAAAACGAAATCGAAGGCCACCGAATTAAGGAAAGTAAAGGCCAGGAAAGTAGCCCCTGCGGGAACAGCACAAAACAGGTACATACCATTAATAAAACCGTTCGCGTTTGAAACGCTTACCCGACTTACTATTTTGCCCGTATCATCTATAAATGCAGCCCCGTAAAGAGTGGAAGCCAGACCGGGGAAACGGACCTGCTTGTAATCCCGCACGTCCACCAGGGCGAACGATCCGGATTCGTATTCATTCTTCGCCTCTTCAAGGGTCGTGTAATCCGTATTCTTACGAATCCCGATCCCTTCCGTTACCTCCAGCTCTTCGCGGGTAAGTTTTACACTGGTGTACCCTGCCGCTGCCGGCGCATCCTCATTGCTTGAAATAAAACCGTACAGACATTGGTTCAGCACGTCCGTTACTCCCTTGTACCAGTAATGAGGCTCATATACGTAAACTTCGCCTTCCGATCCGGTTAATACTGCATCCGTGGCGTTCTCCACGCTGTCACTGTCGGCGTATTTGTTCCGGCTCTCATCATGAAGCGGATAACAGGTCATTTCACCCTCCGCCGTCTTTTTGGCCAGAACGCAATGTCTTTTCGCCAACACCTCCAGGATATGGGAAGACGGGGTAAATTCCGTATTATAGTCATATCCGGTAGAGTTATCCAGGTTTGTAATCTTTTCCCCGTCCTCTACCGTCTGGTCTATTTTTATGCAGACAAACTGCGGCTGAATGATATTCAGTTCCGGGAAGTGCGCACAGGTGGCGGCGTACTCTTCGTCCGACATGGACTGGGTCAGCCGGTACGTACCCACCAGGCGGCACGTCTGCACGTTTCCCCCGTCTTCATCAACACCGCCCATTGTCATAAGCCCGCGAAGCAAACTTCCGTCCCCGTCCATATCTATACCGGTAATTCGTAGATAGCTGGTCGCGCTGCATTGCTGTAACAACGTGTTCCAGTCGATCAGGCTACAGTTATCAATCACAAGGCGCGTGATATTTGCCGTGCTTTCCAGCTGCAGCCCTGCATTGGTCAGTTTGTTCAGGTACCGGAGCTCCAGCGTCTGCAAAGTTGCGGGAAGGACGCAAACGGCCAGAGGCGCACCGCCGGCGAATGTCACACCGGTAAGGGATGTATCACCGGCCAGGAAGGTTTCAAGTTTGGTGTTGCTTGAAAGGTCCATACCGGTAAAGGAAGAGGATTTAAGCCCGGATATGTCGAGTTGTCGAAGGTTACGGCAATTACCCACCAGAAGGGCATTAAGTGTCATCTGTCCGGCCTCACAGCTAACATTCAGTTCACGCAAGGCCGTACAGTTGTTCAGGTTCAACGTGCCGACAATGGCGTGGGCTACATCCGTCAGATCAAGCCCGCGAATACGGCTTGCACCGTAGAAATATTGCGGATCGTTTACTATTAAATCCGTGTCCATTGTCAGTTCCACCACAGCCCCGGCCGTTTCTGCAAGTACCGCGCTTTGGTGCGGTGTTCCGGACGTGTAACCGTACCCGTAATAATACCGTTCGGAGGCCGTAATCCGAATTTTCCGGTTATCGCTGCCGAACTTATACCCGAAATAAGCTGCGAAGCTGTCACGACGATAAGTACCGGCCACGTATTGACTATCCAGAAGGGCGAAACGGTTCTGAATGGTATAAGTACGGTGCGCGTAACGGCTTCCCTGCAAGGCATACAGATAATTATAATAACTGGTTCCGCTGCCGGTTGTCACCCCTTCGGTAAGCGGAAGGATATATTTATATTCCGAATCCTTGTTATAAATCCGCTCGCACCAGTTGCCCATTTGTTCCTCGTTAAATACTTGCAGGACATATTCAAGGCTCATATTGCTACGCAAGGTTTCCGCCACTTCACGCAATTTGTCCGGACAAGATCGTACCAGTTCCCATAAAACGGAATCATGGCCGGCAAAAGCATAACTACCGATACTATCGTCAAAACTTTCGTGGGTAATGGTATATTCGTATTTCAGTACCGAATCATTACGCACACCGAACAACGTGTCCATATCGTAAGGAAGGAAATACCAGATCAGGCCGTCCCAGGTCGCCAGCATCATATTTTTTGCCCGGTTATCCACGGCCATAAAGTAATCGGTAATCAGATACCATGCAAACGGGCTGTCATTACCGAAATACTGGTTATATTCCGCCAGGAACTTGGCGGGATTACCTTTACATGAATCTACCCAGTTCCAAAGTCTTATAACTGCCGCCTTGTCGTCCTCGTGTGCATCCGCCCAGGTAGTATCTGCTTTGAAACGAAATTCCAGCGCATCATCAAAAGAAGACATGTCGGTAGTCCCGAACAAACAAAGGGCCTCGGAGTTATTCAGGAACTCCAGACAGATACATTTGTTACGCTGCCCGTTCAGGGACGCTTCGTCGTTGAATCCTTCAATTCCTTCAAAACCGTAAATGATCGCACTTTCCGACTTCTCATTATTGAAATTGTATTTTCCCAGATAAGTATTCGTACCGGTGCCGTCGTTATCATAAAACAGGTCCATAGGGAAACCGTCTACACCTATACGTACGTCATATTCCCCCTTATATGCAGCCTGCGGCGGCGTCAACCACCCGCACTTCTTCCAAATGTCATTCACAATACGCACCGCACCGGTATTATGTGTACCGGAAGAATCGGAAAAGTCCGCTTTCAAACAGAATATACTGATCGGCCGTGCTCCCGGTTTGAAACTGTATTCAAGAGACGGCACATCCACGCCGTTAACTTCCAGCGTGGTACCGTATTTCTCCAAGCGCAAGAAATAAAGACGGTAATTCTTACGCGGATAAGTGGTGGATGATGTACCTTGTATTCTTAGACCGACATTCCTTGCTACAAAGTCATACTCCTTACCGTACGGGCTATAAAAATAGATATCGACCGGGACCTCGAATTTCTTGTTATTGGTGGCGTTGACAAGGTTCACATCGCCGACAATTCGCATAACCGCCTTTCCTTGGGCGCGTAGCTTGTCTATGTCGATATCCGTACCGTTGTCCCCCGTAACATCGTTCTTTTCAAATAACAGGACCATTTCGTCCGACGTAGTCCGGTCTACCATGTAATTGTTCAGTTCTTCATCATCCGTAAGCGCACGGTTATAAATACGGAAATTCCTGATCTCCACATCCGCCGTATCACTGAATAAACGGATGTTCACCGGTTCCGCCTGCAGTAGTCCTTCGGTAGCCCCATACTGTACAGCCCCGCAACGGATTCCGTTTACATAAAGTTCCAGCAACCGTTTGCCAGCCTTGGACCCGACAATAAAGGCTATTTTCAGGTTCATATCACTTGCAAACTTTGTACTTACTTCCGTACCGCCAGAAACACGCATAAGGGCCTGCTCCGTTGTCATTTGGAAACCGATATCGCCGGCCATACAGTCCAGTATTACCCCCTGCCGGTCCGTTACCGACGAACAAAGAATCTCCATTTCATAGGTAGCCCCGGTAGTGGTTGCATCTGTGGAGAACGGCTGGTACCCGATTTCAATCTTCGCGCCTCCTGTAAGTTTCAGGGCGTCACCCGTCCAGCCGTTGCTGTTCCAGTCGAAACCCGCAAACGTTGTATGTATGTCGCCATAATCCCAGGCTCCCGGATCGGATTCACTGTTACTCCGCCCGGCTGCCGAAAGTTTCAGTACAAGCCCGGCAGTAGTTTCTTGCAAGTCGATGCCGCTTTCCGTCACGTCGATATAAAACGGGTATTCCGTGGCTCCCGTCTTAAATTTCATATTGATTTCACCCTGTTCCGTAAAACGGTTGGTATATGTCTGCGTAGTACGGGCCACACTGACAGACTGCGTTTTCACCCCGTCCCGGTAAACGTCCACTTTGGCCGGCGTCGCGGCGGGATCATAAGCCACAAAGTTAAATTTCACCTGTTCGTACTGCCCCGCTTCCAGGCGCGGAACAAGATGATCCTCCGTAAAAATACGGCCGTCCGGAAAACTTATCATCGTGCCGATGAACGGTGCCGATCCTCCGGATTTCAGGATATCAATGTAGATACTTTCAGACTTTAACACGAGCTCGGCGGAAGCCTCCATTTCGGCAACCATTTGAACGGTATTCCGACCGGTTACAAGCGAAGACGGGGACAAACTGAAACTGCCGTTTGTCGTTCCCGATCTTGTAATGGTGTGCGCGTTCTGTTGCTGGCCGTTCAGATAAAGCGTGACGACCTTTGTTCCGGAACCGTTGACGGCATAAGGAATATTAATCGTATCGGCCAGCGTATAACCGCCAGCGGCTATGGCCCCGGCCAGATTATAAGAGCTGGTAAGGGAAAGGCTGACAACCTTTACGGATGTAAATGCCTGCCGGGTTTGTTTCTTGCCAGTAGTCGGATCGGTAGTGGTTGCCACTACGTAAATATCCGTGTTTCCCACAAGCAAGTAACTTGAAAGGTCCAGTTCGTAACTACCTTTAGAAACATCGCTGACTGTTTGGGAATACATGGTAGTTGTTCCACGCCTAATCGTAACGGTTATATCTGCCTTTTGCCCGGTGGATTCCCCTTTTTCGTCCCCCGTGGTGTACTGGTGATCGTACGTATAAGTAAGACGGGCGTTTCCGCCTTCCTTGATTATGGTGTTATCTACAGCCGCATTTAAGGCAATTTTAGTAGCCACCGTTTCGCCGGAACCTCCACCGGAACCGGCCGGGATATCCACGGCGGTAATTTCCGCGCCGCTTTTGTTCTGGAAAGACAGACGGACGGATGTTTCATCCTCGCTTACTTCCGCATTTACATTAAACAGCGTGGAAGCGTCCACCTCGTTAAAACGGGCGGTTACTACCTTGTTTTCTACCGGATTGGTAGAATCGGCGGACAAAGTCTCGTCCACTTCCAGGATATCCACGTTTACATTCACATTACCGGCCGCGTCCGGCGTCTGCTTCTCGCCGTTTACCGTTACACTCTTTACCGTTCCTTTGCCGCCGAACTCTTCCCAGCTCGCCTCCTGATCCCAGACAGCCGGATCGGTTCCGGCAAATTGCCACGTCTCCCATTTACCGAGCGATGTTTCAAAGGTGATAACACGCCCCCGGCCGCGTTGTTTTTCCGGTACCGCGGCAATGGCGGAAGCAAGAGTATAGAAACCTTCTGCAAGTGGTATGTTACCGGTTACGTTATAAGTATTCCCGCCGGCCGAACCGCCGCTGCCGAAATCCTCCCACTTTTCGACATTTTCAAAATCCGTGTCCGGATTACCTCTAAATTGTTTCGTCACCCAGCCGTCGGCAGTAAGAAAAGAAAGGATTACACCGTTTTTCCGTACATTGTTAATCTTTCCCGCCGTTTTCAATGCTGCAAATACCCCCGACAGATCACTATAAACGGTACCGGCGTTCAAAAGGTTGTTTACATTGGTAAAGGTGGAAGACAGACGCCCGTCCGTTTCCTGTAACCCCTGTTTCATTTTGTCACGGTCTATCTGCAATGTGCTTATGTCATCGGAACAACTGGTTATATCCTGGGACAAACTTTTCAGTTTTCCCCAAAGGGAACCGTCTTCACTCTCCGAACCGTCTTCACTGCCGATACGGGCGTTAATATCAGCCAGCAATGCGGCAAGCGAATCACTGTCTTTAAGCCCGTTCAGAAAATTAAGAATCTCGTTAAAGTTGTCGATTGCCTGCGAAGCGTTGTTACCGACAAGTCGGTCGATACGTAAAGAAACGGCGTCTATAGCCTTCTGTAATGCTGCATCGGCGGCAATGCGGGCGGCTTCCTCCGCCTCGACTTCCTTACCCTGGGAAACCAGTTTCAGGTGTTCGTTCAAGAAGCCAAGAACCGCCGCCACCATTTGGTTAGTAACGCTTTCCGCGTCCTCCGCGGTTTCAATGACTATAATAAGATCATCGATATACTCCTGTGTTGCCATATAGATACATTAATTAAATTGTTTGCTGAACTCTTTGGAATGAACCCGCGGTTTCCGGTAGCCGCTTTCCGTGATTTCTCCCGTCCAGTTGGACTCCTTGTCGGCAAACGTGAGCTTTAACGTCACGTTCTGCGGCGCGTCCGGACGGACACGGTAAGAAAACTCTTCCGCCGAAGGAATTACTTTGATCTCTTCCCGGCCGTAACCTGCCAGGTAGACATCATCGGAGGAAAGCAGGTCAAGAAGAAAGCGTATTTCCTGCGGGCGTTTGAATCCCGTCTTAATCGTTACGACTTCCTGTATCTCCGTCCGTATGCGATCCGAATAATAATCATCGGTAATTTCATCGTAACGCCGGAAAACAGCGTCTTCGTCTTCATCCATGCCGGGAGTTACGCTCGCCTCGCCTTCCAGGGAAAACACCTCGTAAACCCCGTAACTGTTCAGGAACCGGAGCCGGTAATGCTCGCGGACCGTCGGGCTTTGCTCGATCCCGATCCGGCAGGCGAACGTTTCACCGCTATACACGTCAAAAAGGTTGCCCAGTACCCCGTAATCGGTAAAGAATTTAAGTCTTACGGCCTCCAGGTTCAAGGCGCAAAAGTTCTCTACCCGGCCTGGCACTGCAAGGCTTTGCCCGGTAAGAAGTTCCGTTATTTTCAGCTCATGCTCCGGATAGATGAAACAGAGCGGGTAAAGCTCCGTCTCGCGCATCGTTATACGCCAGTCGTTGCTCCGGGTGGTAAAGAAGAAATTACAGGATTCATTCAGAAACTTCAAGGAAAAGATATTATTACCCTCTTCATGCAGCTTCTTAAAAGCCCGTTTGCCGATACCTCCACGCCAGGCGGCTAAAACCAGGGTTTCCGTTTCCGCTTCTTCATTCTGCATGATAATCATGATAGTAGCCTTGTTGTACCAGCCGGAGGAAAGGTTTATCAATATATCACTACTTCCACTTAAAACGGGGATATCCTCAAACACTGTTTCCAGAACTTCGGCAATATTTACCTTGAAACTTCCGTTACCGTTGCCGGTAAATAAAGACCTCCGGTATTCAAAGTTTAAACAGTGCATAATATTATACGTCACCATAGAAGTAGTTTCTACCGAAAGATAGACTGGATTTCTGGTAAAGGCGTTTTCCGTCGGGTCGATGCTTGCTGTCAAACTCATAATTCAAAGGTGTTAACGATGAATATTCCGTTAAACTCACTCTTATTTTCAAGCCCGGAGAGGAAACGGTCGCGCTGATCCGTGGGAGACGTCAGGAACTTGTAAAAGTCCGAGAGCCGCCCCGCATGGTTTTCCCTCCAAAGCTTATAAAGCTCCGTCACCTGTGAAGAAGACGGGGCAAGGATGATGTTATTCTGCTTTTCCATGGTGCAAAAGTTGGGTTTATCAAAGGAAGAATAAAGGACGGGATTAACCGGAATAGACAACAGAAACAAAAGTATCTGTATATTCAAATTCGGATTCATACGTAACATCCCGATATGTACCGGGAGTAAAACTTCCAGGCTCGTAGTAAATACTTATTATTGCTGTCGCTTTACATTTATAGTTCCTTTGTAATGTAATTCCCGCTTCCTGGGGATAGTTTTCAACCAAGTATTTATCATCATTACGAGTTGTATATCCGTCAAGCGAGTAAGTTATTGATTTCATTTCGTTCACAGCGGTCGGCCTTTTGTTCCATTCATCCCTCGCCTGTTGTAAAATCCTGTTCCTTTCATTTTCTTTGGCTGTTTCTATATTTGAACTTATAAATTCCCACGTAAAAAGCCTGGAACCAAAAACGGGTGTTTCCTGTTCCTTATCCAAATCGTACGGACCAATCAACCGGAGTGTTCTTAATGTCAGATCAACGGGTACAATCTTATTTGCCGGAAGAGAATAAGAAAGCCCGTCAAAAAGTAAATATTGTCCTCGAAGTATTACCGGTGTTAAGATATCCATACCCGTAAGCCGGTGAACCGGTAACAAAACGTTTGCCTCTATCTTATTGAATGAATGTCTTAATATAGCGTCGTATTTCCTCCAGAAGTTAAAAAACAGGCCATTATCATATTGAAAAAATAGCGACATTGTATGCTTGCTTCCGTCTCTTAATATAACCTCTTCGGCGTCAGAGGTGTAAGGTAACACAGAACCGAAAGGATATTTACTATTTTGGGAAGACGTAAACGCAAACACGAAGGATAACGGTGTTTCCACCTTCTCCGAGTCTTCATCGTTATTATTAGAGGAAGTTTTAAGATACGTGTAACGGTGCACGTAATCAGCAAGATATTGAGGGGAAAGAATATCATTCGGGGCAAAATCCATTGGAACGCATTCGTCGTCGCTGGTTAATTCGTTATCTTCGATATTGTCGGTTTTCCGATCCCAGGAAAAGAAACTCGATGAAGAATAAGTAAGGCGGTTATTATCTTCATCCCATTTAAACCACCGTCCTGTTGTTTCCTCATAATTTAGATGTATCACCCTTTTAGATACATCAACTTTAGTTAACCTTGCGACTTTCTGATCTTTCAAGTAATCTTCAAGTCTTTCAACAGAGGGGGCCGCACCGGTAAAGGAAGTTTTGGCCGATAACTTCATTTGCCGGGCCGTTTCATAAGTTATTAAAGGTTCGTCTGTCAGGCTACGGGATAAATCAATGTCCGGAACATCATCCACAATATCCCGGATCAGTCTTAAAGTGGCCGTTTTCGTATCGGAAGAAACATTATAAACCAGTCCGAAACGCACATAAAGGGCGTTTAAAAAGTCCTCGACCGTACAATCCGGCATCAAATCCGCGTAAGAAAGTTTTCCTTTAACACAACAGTCGGCCGCATTATTCAGGATTACCAAGTTATAAAGTTGTTTATCTGTTTTAAAAGGATTTTCCATTATTGTATATCCAAATTCGGAAAAAACAAGTTCCAGTACACGCCATACATATAAAAAGGCTGTCACGCCGTAACCTTCCGGAAGTGTTACTGCAGTCGGAGTTCCATTTACTAAAAAAGTTTCTGTTCTTGCTTGATAACGTAACCGATAAACTTTGCTTCCTTCTGATACAGGTGTGATATAGTTCAAGTATTTAGGGTAAAACTGATTATCTTTCGAATCGTTACCGGTCATAATCTGAAATACGGCATAATCAGTCTGATAACCTCCTAAAACTTGTTGCAAATGTGCGCAAAGAGAATTAACGCTGCTATACTCCTTCACTGGTAATGTAATAGCATTTAATTTTTTTGCTTTCCATGCGCTGTAGGCTTCCGAATTGTCAAAGCCGATGTTAAGGGTAATACCTTCTTTTTTACCGGCGGAAACAATATTTATCTTCCCGGTACGTTTATATGCTCCGTCCAATATCGTACATGCCTGATCTTCATTCATCGGCTTTATACCCATGTCGAGACGGTGAGCAAAACCGGTTATTTTAGCATTGTTGCCGGTACATGGAACCGTAACCGGTACGGTTTGCGATCCCCGGTCGTTCATGACAGGGGATTTTTCATCAATCTGTACGGTAAAGTCTCCCCCTAAATCCAGATAACCTTTGTTCGTCTTTATCTTTAGCATAATGATTACTTATTTTCCGCGTGTAAAGGTGTCGCGGGCGTTATCTATAGTTTCTTTGGCCTTCTCCAAATCCTGATAAACGATATAGGCCTTTATCAATTTGATAGCCTCACAGGAGGCGCGAAGCTCCTTTGCTGCTTCCAGGAACTCCCGGTAGGAAGAATCACCTGCAGGGGAAGTGACGTAACCGCCTTCCGCATATTCACCCGGATTCTGTGGCAACGGGTTGGCATTGGTACGTTGCCGCCTGATCGCTTCGATAGTACTAACGGCGTCGATTACTTTAGGATTATTCATTTCCGGTTGTGGTACCACATATTCCCCCTTATGAACTACGCCGGCCACTTCATAACGTCCACCGGAACCGGTGTAACCGCCTTCATAATACCCGCTTCCAGAAGAACCGGAAACAACACGTTCAGCCGTGGCAGTCTTGCTGCCGGTAGTGTTTTTCAAGGACATGTTTTTAATCCTGTCCCGTTCTGCTTTGGCCGATGCAAGCTGGGCCAGACCGGTAGCCGCAAGCATTACTGCAGCAACGGTTCCGGCGATCGGCCCGAGGTCCGCGTACGCCTTCATAATCGAAACGGCCGTATCTGCTATGATCTGGGAACACTTGATAGCAAAGTTTACATCCGCATACTTCTTTTGAATTTCCAGTTTCTTATTTTCCTTCTCTTCTTCCAGAGCGGCAGTATCTTCCCCGTTGTTCTCGGCTTCCTGTATGAGAACATCGTATTTTGCTTCCACCTGGTCGATTTCGGCCTGTTGAATAGCTTCCACCATGGAAGAGGAAAGGCCGGAATAATAGTCAAAGTATTTTTTAGCGTTATTCATCTGCATTTGCAGCTTTTTACGCTGGTATGTCTTTTCGTCTATTAATTCCTGATCGTGCAGATTCTTTAACAGGGCCAGTTCATTCTGGTATTCCTGTGCCCATGATACGCCGATCTGGGATTGAATCTGATATAAACTATTCTGATAATCAAATTCAAGCTGGCTAATTTCCTGCTGTTTCTGTTTCTCCAAACCAACGGTAGAAATCCCCGCCTGTCTCGCTATCTCAATTATGGCATTATAAGTCGTTTCTACATCCTGAACCTGCTTCCGGTGTGCCTCCTGCATACCGGTTATTCCTATCGGAACGGAAGTTATTTCACGTACTTTTTGAGCAATGGCCGCCTGGTCACGTAGTAGCTGCATCTCGGTTTCACGCACGGCGTCGGCGGCTTCCGTAACAGTATCTATACGTTTTTGTTTACTGGTGATCTCCAGGGCGTTTACATCATCCAGGTAAGTACGGTTTATCTCCAGGAGTTCTGCAGCGTGCTCCGCTTCAACTTTCAACATATAGGCGTCGGCGGCTTCCTGCGTGATACTTTGGTTTAATACCGCTTTTTCCATGGTGTCCTTCTGGACGTTGTAATAGGCGGTTTCAATCTTTAACCGTTCGTCCCGTTTCTCCTGTACCAGTTTTATACGGGCGTCCTCCTGCTTGCCGGTTTCCGTAAAAATGGCCGTCTGTGCTTCTGTTTCGAGCTTGTGGATTTCATCGAGTAACTTCTTCTTCTGGGCCGGCGTTTTTGCTTCCAGCTTCTGGAGTGCGTCGATACGTTCCCGGTAATAGCGAAGGTTTTCCGCTGTTCCTTCGAGAATGTATTGGGCTTCCGTCTTATTTTCCTTTTCCCGGTTCTTTTTGATTAGAAGCATACGTTTTTCGTGCTCGATCTCCAGAGGTTTTAATGTAGCGTCCGTTTCTGTATTTTTATACTCCCCGGCTTCCGCTTTCTTTTTGACCTTCCCCAGTTCGTTTAAACGTTTTATTTCGGTGTCGATACGTTCTATTTCCTTGTTTTTCTTGGCGATATTCGCTTCGCTGTCTTCCGCCCACTGTTCCTGAACCTTTTTCTTTTCGGCCTCCAGTTTCTTTATAAGGGATGTTTCAGTATTTATATTTTCTTTATTGGTTCCGGTTAATGAAGTGGCCGTCGCCTCTGTTTTTAAGATATCATTATTGATCTGGGCGATTGCTGATTCTATACCGGCCAAATCCTTCTGTGTTGTTTGTAGAGCTTTCAACTGGTTAGCCTCTTTTTCTGTACCAAATAAACGGCTTATTTTAGCGGTAAGACTGTTCCGGTTATATCCTGACAATGTATTTTGCTGGCGGGTGTCCCAATAAGCGTCGCTTTGCTCTGATTCCTGGCTTTCAAGATTCCTTTTTTTCTTGTACAATTCTTCCAGTTCCTCCTGGTAAGCTTTCAACTTGATTTGTTTTTCCAAGGAAACTAAATATTGATCTATGGCCTCCTTGTTGTTGTTTATGAGCCTGCCTTCTTCATTCAATTCCGCATTATAATCCGGTATCAGTTCTTTTAATTCCGCAAGCCTTTGTTTACGGGTGTAGTTGGAAAGGTTCTCATCATTGATAGCAGCTACAAGAGTTTTTATTTTTGCTTCCTGGCTGGAATATTCTTCATTCACTTTCTTTACGACTTCCTGGTGGGCCTTCATCGCCGCCGAAGCCTGTTCCGTCTTCTTTGCAAGCTGGTAGATAGCAACACCGGCTGCCACGAGTAACGCGAGCAGGGCCGTATATGGATTCTTCAAAAGTTCGATCCTCATTAACCGGAGTGCAGCGGTACATCTGGTAGTATTCTTGTGTAATAGTGCCTGGGCTGCCGCATAAGTCAGAGTAGCCGCCCGGCTGATATAAAGCTGTACGGCGTGCGCTTTCTCTGCAACGACCGAAGCAAGGGTCGCCGTTTTAAAACGGGCGTGCCACATGGTAGTGATTTTCAGTCCTCCATAGTAAGAAACCAGATAAGCGGTAACGGTATAAGTGACAACACCCCATTTATTAAACATGTCAATCATACCCCCTACACCTTCCACCATAAGCGTAACAAGGTCTATTAAATCCCGGAGAATACCCTTTGATTCATAGAAACGTAAAACTACCCCTTCGATAGTTGAACTTAGCCGGTTTAATGCACCTTGAACGTTATCACCCATTTCTTCGGACATGGCGTTAAATCCCTCTTCGGCTCCGGTTACTGCATCACGGAGATTTAAAACGGTATCAGTACCATTTAAAAAGGTATTAAATGCGGCAACCGAACGTTTATCCGTTAAATCCAGTGCCTTATTAAGGTCTATTCCTTCACTGTTTAATTTTTTAAGTCCTTTTACCAGGTCTTCCAGATTATCCACCGGACCACCGAGAGCAAGTAAGAGTTTGCCGCTACTGTCAGCCAGGTTAAGCAAAATATTACGTGTTGCCGTCGCTGCCGATGAAGCGTCAAAACCGCTGTTTGCCAAAGCACCCAAAAGGGCGGTAGTTTCTTCAATCGTGAACCCGAAAGAATTTGCAACCGGCCCAACAATAGACATTGCCGTATTTAAGTACTCGAAACTTAAAGCGGATGCGTTACATCCCATAGTCATAGTAGAAACAGCCCGTTCCGTATCTTCTGCATCAAGATTGAAAATACGCAATGTTGCACCGGCAAGCGTAGCAGCCGAGGCAAGATCCGTGTCCACCGCCTTAGCGAATTTCAACACGGAAGGCGTCATCGCTTTAATATCCTCTTTGAAAAATCCCAGCTTGGCAAGCTCTATCTGAAGTGCCGTTACCTGTGCGGCCGTATAAGAAGTAGTAGCACCCAGCCGGCGCGCTTCATCCGTTAAATCCTTGATACTTTTTTTCGTAGTTCCCAGGATAGCGGCCAACGTACTGTTTTTCTTCTCGAACTCTATAATAGTACTGATCGCATCCCTTAGCCCGCCGACAATCTGCCCGGTTATCATTGCGCCGATAGTGACAAACACACCGGCCAGAACCGTTTTTATCTTGTTCAAGGAAAGAAGGGAACCGCCGAAACCTTCCGCCTTCTTCGTTGCCTGCCCGTATGCTTTTTCAACTTCTTTCAGTTCCTTCTCCAGGGCGGCATATTTTTCCGGCTGCAAGGATTTCACCGTATTGCGAAGCTCTTTTCGCAAGGCGTTTGCTTTCCTTGCCAGCTGGTTTGCGCTCATGGTGGTTTTATCCAGCCGTTTCTCGCATTCGGCAATCTTCTTGTTATTCTCACCGATCGTCTTATTATTTTCTTTCAGTTGATCATCAAGCCTTTTCCATTGTTTACCGCCAGCTTTCCCAGTGGCGATTAAATCGGTCATAGACTTTTTTATCTCCTTATTGCTATCCCGGAGCTCCTTGTTCTTTTCTGAAAGATTATGTATTTCCTTCTGCGCATCGGAGGCGTTCAGGGTTAACACCCATTCGATATAGTCAGGTTTTAATTTTGCCATAAGAGTAAATTTTATAAGGCAAAATTATCCTGGTGTAAAGTGGCGGAAAAGGACATAAAAAAAGCCCGTAGAACCATTCTACAGGCTTATTATACTAAGAAGAAAGTATTTTATCTCTTAAATGTAAAATCCGAAGGATCAAAATATCCTTTATCCTTAATTGTTGCCCGATCAAGCATCCGGCAAACGTACCAGGTTAAAGGAACTGATATAAGAGGCGTCACGATAAAGGAAAGAAAGGCAAAAGCAAGCCACCCGGATAAAGTAGCCGGTTTATGCTTACATCCTACGAAAAAAGCTATTACCAGGAAAAAGCCGATCAGAAATAAAATATCTTCATATGTCATATAATTACTATAAGATACAAGTAATAAATAATTGGAAATAAGCCCGCCCGAATTGGGCCGGGCTTAATTGATATATCATTTCTCACGAAATAATACATCGGGTGTATTAAGTTCTTTTTTATGAAGTATAATAGAAACCTTATAACAGGTTGTATTATCAAAATTGAGCGGAAACTAATTCATTTCCTATTTTCTTTATTGCTATCCTTATTTTATCATACTGTTTTTCACCGACATTCGCCACTCCGGACGCATACTGACGCATAAGAGACGGATTTATACCAGCAACCTCTGCTATCTTTGAAATATTGAGAAATGAAAAATAATTAAAGAATGATTGTAGATCATATTTATAAGAAAATTCCAATACTGGAACCTCCTTGCCTTCTTCCGCTAACATCTCTTTTATTTCCTCGTATGATTTCAGAAAATCAGCCTTAGCCGCTTCCGCTGTATCTCCGTAGCCGGCCAATCCAAAATCCGGTAACTCTTCTTCCATAAAACAGGAATAATAACCGTCTTTCGCACGTTCAAACAAAACATTCACTTTCATACTATTTATTTTTAAATGTGGCAGGCAATATTACCTGCCACTATCGCACCTAAAAGTCTTAAATTATGAAGTAAAGAAGTGCGGGGATTAAATCCCCAGCACTTTTCTTGCGTA
>ERZ791659.828-NODE-828-length-19381-cov-4.69973_pt1 | contig 19381 bp, 14 predicted proteins | sample MGYA00510053_ERZ791659 | MGnify/ENA primary metagenome ERZ791659 (study PRJEB30046, sample SAMN00715192) | human gut metagenome | study: EMG produced TPA metagenomics assembly of the A metagenome-wide association study of gut microbiota in type 2... | reverse complement strand
CATTAAGTAACGTGACGTAGCGCATCGTAGCGAAAGCGTCCCGTCCAAAAATTGATGATACCTTGCTAAACCGGGACATCTCAGACACTCCTTCAGGCATGTATTCATCAGAGACTTAACAAAATAAGAAATCACGTAAAAACTCTGCGTTCTGCTGCAATTGTCTTAGTTTGTTGATGGCAGGATAATTTACTTTACCGGCTGCAAAATAGACATAATTTTACTGACATAATAAGTAATATGTGGTTGTGTGAGATAATGAGGTATGGGAAGTTTGAAACAGTAAATAGTATGTATGACCTGTGCTTACGATGAAGCGCGAAAGTACGCATAAATATGTGGCTTTTGAAAGAATCAAAAAGTATAAAAGGACTGTTCTATTCGCAATGTTATTTCGTGGATAGACAGTCCTTTTTTTCTTATTGACACCCTAATCCTTATAGGAAATCGCAGTTGTGCAGCGTGATTTTTTGTGGTTTTATTGACAAAATTTTGTGTATAGGGTATGCTGATTTCAAGTAATTTAAGGAACGGATTTATACAGTTAAGAACAAGGTTGTTTTTACGGATAAGAGTAAAAATAACAGCGTAAGATATTTATACGAAGGAGGGGGTTAGTGTGAAAAAAACAGGGGCAAAATTAACGAGAAAGGCAGCAGTATGTTTGTTGGCCGTACCAATGATCGTAGGGCTTTCCGGCTGCGCACAAAAATCTACTGACACGACATCAACGAAACAGGCAAAGGAAGCACAGGCAACGCCGACCAGTACACCGTTCCAGTATTATGCTTCCGTCGATGACGAGCCACGGACGATTTCGGGCAAATGTGGGGACAATGCAGAATGGTCGTACAATACAGGTACGAAAGTATTGACAATTAGTGGTTCCGGTGCTGTGGATCGCGCTGTGGATTCAGACACTTCCAAGCAAAAGATCGAGGGACTTGCAGAACCATATGAAGTCAAGGAAAGAATAACCTGTTCGGTAAAAGAGATTAAGATTGAAGAAGGAATTACTGCATTAGCGGTGAGTAATTTATTTGGAAATGTTTCCAAGGACGAAGATGCTGAGGAAATTAAGCTTTCTTTACCGGACTCTCTAGAAAGAATTAATGCAAATACATTTGCGCCAACGACAGATGCAGCTTATATCCGCACGATTCATCTGCCACGCAATGTACGATATATTGAAGGTGGTGCATTTTGGGGACTTGGTGCCACGGATACGTCAGATACGTTCAATGAAAATTTAACGATAACGGTAGACAGTAAGAATCCATATTATATGACAGAAAATAATGTACTTTTTACCAAGGATAAAAAAACACTTGTCTATTATCCGGTTGAAAAGACAGAACAGTCATATCGTATACCGAAGTCTGTAACCAAAGTGGAAGCACTCGCATTTTCGCGCAATCCATTCTTAAAGAAAGTCGTATTGCCAACAGGAATTACAGATATCGGTGCCGGAGCGTTTTATGGTGACAGTAAGCTTAGTGACATTAATTTAGCGCAGGCTGTGAACGTGAAAAAATTAAGTGACTTTGACGGAGTCAAAGCAAAGCTATCTTATTATGATGTTGGTGCGCCGGCTGATGCAGGAGAAGTCTCTGATGAAGGGGACGAAGATGTCATAAATGATGAAAAAGATCTCGTGAGCGAGCCGGATGGATCTGCAAAGTATTTGAAAGAAATTGCTCTGTTAGGTACGTTTGCCGGTACGAATCTAAAAGAGATTCAATTGCCGGATTCCTTAAAATATGCCGGTTACAGCACTTTTTATAAATGTCTTTGCTTAAAAAAGATTACGCTTGGAACCGGATTTGCGGGACAGATCAATCCTGTCAACTACTGTGATGAAAATGGATTTTTGCTGCCGGATAACAAGTCAACGGATTGCTTTGATATTCGAATTCCTGCGGGAAATAAAAATTATAAAGTCCGTGACAATGTGATTTACAGCGGAGATGGCAAGACGGTGTATGGTGTGAGCAAAGATTATAAAAAATCTACACTGACATTGGATAAAAATGTGAAAGTCATTACACGCAATGCTTTTAGAAATACCAAATTAAAGAAAGTAACGGCACTTGGTAATCTTACAACCATTGGAAGCGGCGTGTTTATGCATAACTGGCATTGTAAGAAATTTGAAGTCAAAGGAAACATTGACACGATCGATGCACAAGCTTTCTATAAGTGTCATAAATTAGAGAAATTTGTTTGTGGTGGAACTGTCAAAAAGATTGGCACACAGGCATTTCGTGGTGCGATCAAAAAGGATGGCATTGTCTTAGACGGTTCGTTCGATGACGTTGAAGTTGGCAAGGAGGCATTCTAGTCATAAATCCATCGAAGGCCCATTGCCAGATCATAAACAGTGCGCCGGCCATCAATAGAGAGAGATCCATAGGGGCAGCTATCAAAACTTGGATAGCTGCCCACTTTTGGTATCAGAGATCTTTTGCCAGAGCCAACATCTAATGCAGTGCCGATGTTGCTCATGCTCCGAGAATCTGCTATAATAGGAAAGTTGCATTAATACAGCGAAAGATTTTGCAGGGGAATTGTGCTGCAAAATAAAGCAGATCAGAAATGGAGATATAAATGACGTTTGAAGAAATGTGTTTGGATACAAGAATAATGCGTGCAATTGCGGAAATGGGGTTTGAACAGCCAAGTCCGATTCAGGCGCAGTCGATACCGATTGCGGTAGAGGGAAAGGACATGATCGGACAAGCGCGTACCGGAACGGGTAAGACGGCTTCGTTTGGAATACCGATGTTGCAGCGAATTAATCCGAAAGACAAAAATCTGCAGGCAATCGTCTTGTGCCCAACGCGAGAACTTGCAATTCAGTCCGCCAATGAAATTCGCAAATTAGCAAAGTTTTTGCATGGGATCAAAGTGCTTCCGATATACGGAGGACAGGAGATCAGCAAACAGATCCGTTCCTTAAAAGGTGGTGTACAGATCGTGATTGGTACACCGGGACGAGTGATGGATCATTTGCGCCGTCATACATTAAAACCACAAACGGTAGATATTGTGGTTTTGGATGAAGCGGACGAAATGTTAAATATGGGATTTCGAGAGGATATAGAAACTATTTTGGGACAACTGCCAGAGGAGCGTCAAACAATGCTTTTTTCGGCAACAATGCCAAAGCCAATCTTGGAAATTGCAAAGCGTTATCTGCATGAGCCGGAGATTGTGAAAGTGATTCAGAAAGAACTTACTGTCCCAAAAATCGAACAGTATTATTATGAAGTTAATCCGCGCAAAAAGAATGAAGTGCTATCCCGATTATTGGACATGTATGATCCGAGTTTGTCATTGGTTTTTTGCAATACGAAGCGAAAAGTGGATGAGTTGGTTGCAGATTTAAAGGGTAGAGGATATTTTGCAGAGGGACTGCATGGTGATATGAAGCAGAGCCAGAGAGACCGCGTGATGAATGGCTTTCGCAATGGACGTACCGATATTTTAGTTGCCACAGACGTGGCGGCGCGTGGTATTGACGTTGATGATGTGGAAGCGGTTTTTAATTATGATGTTCCACAGGACGATGAGTACTATGTGCATCGTATTGGAAGAACGGGACGTGCCGGACGTGAAGGAAGAGCATTTACGCTGGTCGTTGGCAAGGAAATATACAAACTAAAAGATATTCAGAGATATTGCAAGACAAAGATCCGCAGACAGCCGCACCGTGGGGTGAATGATGTGGCTGCCATTAAAGTGGAGAAACTGTTGGAGCAGGCAGGAGAGTTGATCGCTACAGATGGTTTGGGCAGAATGATGGATCTGTTAGAGGAATATTTGGATGGCAGTGATTATTCGGCAACGGAAATGGCAGCAGCTTTGCTGGCAATGCAGTTAGGAGAGACAAGCACACAGACGCTTCCCAAAGAAGAGTTTGGAGATACCGGTGCAGAGCCGGGTATGGTGCGTATGTTTATGAATATCGGCAAAAAAGATCGTGTACGCATTGGTGACATTTTGGGTGCGGTTGCCGGGGAGAGCGGAATGGAAGGTGCTCTCGTAGGAACAATCGATATGTACGATAATTTTTCGTTTGTAGAGGTTCCGCAGGAATATGCGGCGGCTGTATTAGAAGCAATGAATCACAGTAAGATCAAGGGACGCAGGGTGAACATGGAACCGGCTAAAAATGTGAGGAACTGATCGAATCACCAATGGAATTGTGAGAAATATGTGTCATTGCCTATCTCTTTCTACAGCATTATTGGAAGAAATGGGAAAGTATTGATTTAAACCGGACAAGTTGTTAAAATAAAAAGCAAAATGAGACGATGGCGAGGGGGGTGCATTCGATGAACGTGATACAGGGGAAAACGATAGCCGTTCGTGAGGTTGAAACCTATGGAGCAAATGCGAAACCGTTGTCACCGAGAGAGATTGAGACCTGTGGAGTGAATGCGAAGCCACTGTCACCGAGAGAGATTGAGACTTGTGGAGTGAATGCGAAGCCACTGTCACCGAGAGAGATTGAGACTTGTGGAGCGAATGCGAAACCGTTGTCACCGAGAGAGATTGAGACTTGTGGAGCGAATGCGAAGCCACTGTCGCCAAAGAAGATAGACTTTTGCGAGATGAATGTGAAGTCACCTGCTAATGTGAGGGCGGTGGTATCGAATGCAAGAGAGCCGAGATTACAGCAGATTGTGCCAATAGAGCCTGAGGAAAAAGCTGTAAATCAAGCTGCAGCAGAGATGGCTGTCACGCTTTCGGAAGTGTCTGTGGCGAATCCGAGACAGGGGAAGTTGGATATGACATTGCAGGAGATGTTTGCAGAAAGGAGAGGTATATGACGGCGAATAATATTACGGATGGGAAAGTGCAGGCTTTGCCGATCAAACCGTTGAAGACGCATGCGGGTGAAGCTGGCCGCAGGAGTTCTATTACCAGTTTTGACGATATGCTGAAAGCACAGGGACGCACGAAGTCTACGAAGACGAGTGCGGTGAAACATCTGGACTATTCTGCGGACACGTCAAAGTTAGACCGCACGGGAAGTTCCAGAACAACCTCATCTGCGTCTGGGACATCGACCGGTCAGAGTCAGAAAACGAATCGTACGGTGTCAACCGGAAGTACAAGCACTAAGAAAACGACATCAGCATCGTCTATGAAGACAACGCCTTATGACAGCTATTTTAAGAAAGCAGCCAAAAAATACAGAGTATCCGAAAGTTTGCTTAAGGCAATTGCCAAAGCAGAATCTAATTTCAATGAGAGGGATGTGTCTAGTTCGGGGGCAATGGGCGTTATGCAGTTGATGCCGGATACGGCGCGTGGACTTGGCGTAGAGGATCCCTTTGATCCAGAGCAAAATATTATGGGTGGAGCGAAGTGCATCGCCAGCAAGTTAAAGGAATATAACGGAGATGTAAAGTTAGCGCTGGCGGCGTATAATGCCGGAAGTGGAACGGTACGGCGTGTGGGCGGTATACCATCACAGTGTCGTTCTTACATAAAGAAAGTATTGAGTTATCAGAAAGCGTTTGAAACGGCGAAGAAGGTCTGAGCGAGCTGCTTCAACAAGGGGGAGCTCATAGAGGGCATGACGTTAAACGGACTGAATTTATAGGGTAAAGAAATTAGCCCTTTTGGTCGAATATATTTATAGGATGTGAGTGTCAAAGTTCATGTTTGGCACTCTTTTTTTACTTTATAGGATTCAGGTGCCAAAAAGGTTTGAATTTCTTTAATAAGGATCTCATGATCTTTCGGCACTGATAAAGAGAGGTAGCTAATGAATATAAATGATATCATGTTACAGGGAGATGCGGGATCCGGAACGACGGAAGCATCCTCTAAGTACTATAACGTCGGGAAAAATAATGCGGCAACTGCTGATGCGGGTTATTTGGGGATTCGTGGTAAAGCCGTTCAGACTGATTTTATGATGCCACAGCTACAGGGACTTCGTGAGTCCGGTTCGGAGAATTATACGGGTAGACAGGCAACGGAAATCGCAGCGGATCGTGTGCAAAATGATAATGCTGCCAGTCGCAATCTTAAGGTTGTGACCGGAGAGGATTGTGCCGCACTTGAGGATGAGGATAGTGCTTTGGAAGAATACCAAAAATCCAGTTTGGAGCGCGCCGTTAAGCGCATCCGTGAGGAGCGTGAGTGGAAAGCAGACCGGATGGAAGAAAATAAAGAACTTCGCGAGCAGTTGGCGAACGATTTGGAAAAAATGCAGCAGCAGGGATTTTTGGCGCAAAAGAGCGAGGCACAGATCCGTGATGCACTGCAGGAAGCAAATCTGCCTGCAACCAAAGAATTTGTGGATAAGGTAGCGGGAACGCTGCAGATGAGTATGTCGATCAATGAAATGACAGATGCGGCGAAAGTTTACGTTATACAAAATGGAACCCAGCCGACGATAGAAGCGGTATATCAAGGAATGCATTCCGGCAGTACGGCAGTTGACAACGCATCGATCACTGAGAAAGATATGGCGGCGTATGCACCACAGATCGAACATATCTTGCAGCAGATCGGACGAGGGGGAGCTTCGGATCAAGCGATGGCAAAGTGGCTGTTTGCGAATGAACTGCCGATCACGGCTGAGAATATGCAGACATTAGAGATGTTAGATCAGATGCAGCAGAGTACCTGTTTGGAGATAACGCTGCAGCAGATCGTGCAGACGATGGCAATGGGATTGCCGGCAGAGCAGACAGTTCCGGGGGACAAAGGAATTTGGCTTGCCGGGGATTTGATACAGAAGGTAAAAGAGATCACGGCGCAGGATGTGGAACAGGTAACAACAGAAAAGGCAGATCCGGTGCTGCAGGATTATCTTGACGCGCATCAGACAGAGCAAGGCGCTTCTGACCATGAAGTGGGACAGATCGCAGGAGCATCGTCTGACCGTGAAGTAGGACAGAGCGCAGGAGCATCGTCTGACCGTGAAGTAGGACAGATCGCAGGAGCATCGTCTGACCGTGAAGTAGGACAGAGCGCAGGAGTGTCATCTGACCGCAAAATGGGACAGGGGGCGATGAGTGCATCTGACCGTAAAATTGGACAAGAAGCAGCGAACACATCTGATCGAAAAGTTGGACAGGAAACAACCGTAATGGCTGGCGAACTGTCGGGACAGGAGACGGCAGAAGTCATGCCTTTGCCGCAGGTTACAGCTTGGCGACAACTTGAGGAAATACGATTAAAAATGACAATCCCGGCAGTGATGTCTATGCGTGCGCAGGGGATATCTGTGGAGACAGAGAGCTTGGCTGAACTTGTGGATCGTTTGCGGGAAATAGAGATGAGTTATTATCGGACGGATCAGACGGGCGAGGCGGCAGTTACAGAAGACGCACAGATTCATGCGATGCAGGATGCCGTAACGGCAGTGCGTGAGATTGCCGAAGCTCCGGCAGAACTTTTGGGCAGTAGTCTGCGCCGGCATGAATTAATGACGGTGCGGGAACTGCATGGAGCTGCGATCAGTGCGACCAAGAGCGCATGGCAGTATCAACAGGATTATGAGGCGGTTGGTACACAGGTGCGCACGGATCTGGGAGATAGTATTAAGAAAGCGTTTGCGGGTATTCCGACTATGCTGCAGGAGATGGGGCTGGAGAGCACACCGGAGAATGAAAGAGCAGTACGCATTCTTGGTTATAACCGCATGGAAATCACAGAGGAGAGTATTGCGCAGATCAAAGATTGGGATGCAGAAGTGAATACTTTGATCGACCGGATGAAACCTGCCACAGTACTTGGAATGATTCGAGATGGTATTAATCCATTAGAACATACCGTAACGGAATTGAATGAAATGCTTGCCGATCGTGGAATGACTGCGGCGCAGGAAGAGGAAAGTTACAGTAAGTTTTTGTGGCGATTAGATAAGACGAACGGCATTACTGCGGAAGAAAGACAAAGTTATATTGGAATTTATCGCCTGTTGCATCAAGTGCAGAAAGAAGATCATGCGGCGGTTGGTGCGGTGGTTCAATCCGGTCAGCAGATGGATCTGTCTAATTTGCTGACGGCGGTTCGTTCCAGAAATGCACAGGGGATGGATCATACTGTGGATGACACTGAAAATATTATTCAGGCGGCAGCCGGCAATCAGACGATCACGGATCAGATCATGACAGCTTATTATGAGGAGCGTGCCGGGGAACTAAGAGATATGGCGAAACAGTCACAGAAAGCAGATGGATTTTTGGAGGAGGCAGGGCTGACGGACACAGTTGGCAACATGCAGGCGGCGCTGAGATTACTGGATGGAGAGACCGCTTTAGATACAGTACTGGAACTTGCTAGAGAGTCACAGTCGGAGCAGGATGTGGTTGGACAGTTGGCATCGGAGACAGCCAATGCAGCGGTTTTGGAGACTGCCATGGATCATGTAGTTCCGCAGGGAGTGGCTGCAAGTGAGGCGTCATCCGAGAAAGAGACGTTTGCAGAGCGTAGACGTGATTTGACGGAACTAACGGATGGATTAAAGGATGTTATGGAAGCCATTGCAGATGGTGAGGAAGATGAGGCAGCACTTGCAGAATATTGTGCCGGAATAGATCATTTTTTGGAAAATATTCTTGAGAAAACAAAGCAGCGTGCCGATATTACATATAGTGAATTTCAAGAGATCAGAGCAACGCGTGGTTTGATGCGGTTACAGCAGGGACTTAGAAATAACCGCAGTTATGCAGTACCGATTCAAACGGCAGACGGCGTTACGCAGATGAATCTTACATTCCGTGAGGATGAAGAACAGGCGGGCAAGGTACAGGTAACCATTTGGCAACCGTATCACATTTCTATGGAGATGCAGATTTCCGGGGGCAGTCTTAAGGGACTGGTACTCTGTGATGACAGAGCCGGATACGAGAAATTGAAGCAGCAGGCAGGAGCCTTGCAGGAAACTTTGGAGCAGAATGTGTGTCCGGTGAAAACGATCTCTTATGGAATGGATTTTCGTGCGCAGAATGATTATTCTGCTGCATCGGAGAACGATAATGCAGTTGATACAAAAGCTCTGTATCAGACAGCAAAAGTGCTGGTACAGTATATTTCAGAGGTAGTAGCAACAGAGAATGGAGGATTACAATGAGAATTAACCACAATATTTCAGCGCAGCTTACAAATGTCAGCTTAAAAAAGGTTGACAATAAAGTTTCGGCCAGTTTGGAAAGATTAAGTACAGGCTATAAGATCAACAAAGCAGCAGATGATTCTGCAGGTATGGCGATTTCGAATAAGATGCGAACCCAGATCCGTGCGTTGGATCAGGCGTCCCGTAATTCTGCTGATGGAGATTCGATCATTCAGACGGCAGAGGGTGCGATGTCAGAGATTGAGAATATTTTGCAGAGAATCCGTGAATTGGGTGTACAGGCAGCCAATGGTACGCTTGCTTTGGAAGACCGTAAGGCCGTGCAGGATGAGGTTGATGAGCTGATGGACGAGGTTGATCGTATTGCAGACACAACCCAGTTTAATGGTAAGGGACTGCTTGATGGTTCCGCATCACGTACCGTAATGACGAATACGTTATCCATTCATGCAATTTCGGCGTCTATGGATGTACCAAGAAATGATTATGAGATCACGATCGATGCTATGCCGGAAGCTGCAAAAGCACAGCTTGACTATACGATCCCATCTACGATCAGTATTAATGGGTATAGTTTAGAGATTACGGATGAGTACGATGATACCAGTGTTAGAAAGAAGATTATAGATATGTGTGACGCCATGAATATTGATGTTTCCGGTCCGGATGGATCACTGACACTGACGACACGTGCAACCGGTGCAAACCAGAAGATTTCAGTACGCTCTGCCGGTGCCAATGATGAGACGGTTATTTACGGCAAAGATGCAAAGATCACCTTGGGAACACAGTTTACCCCAGCCGATGGTTTTAGCTATAAAGCAAATGGTGCCGGTATTGTGATCATTGGAAATGATGGATTTGAAATGCAGATCGATGTTACGGATGCCAAAGCGGGTGATAGTGGTATTGTTCGCGTAGAAGATGCCGGCTATATGGTGCTTCAGATTGGTGCCAACGAGCATCAGACGTTGGAGATGGACTTTAAGGAAGTATCTTGCCAAAGCCTGTTCTTACGCAATAAAGAAGGTGTTAATCAGATTAACGCATGTACACAGGAAGGTGCTACGGAACTTCTCAAAGTGTTGGATGATGCTATTGATAAGATTTCTGCAGCAAGATCCACGCTTGGTGCATATCAGAACCGTTTGGATGCAACAAGAGAGAGTTTGGATGTAAGTGAAGAGAATCTTACGGATGCAATGTCCAGAATTATGGACACAGATATGGCTTCTGAAATGACAGAATATACATCCAACAATGTATTATCACAGGCAGCAACATCAATGCTGTCACAAGCCAATAACCGTCCACAGCAGATTATGAGTTTGCTGCAGAGCTAATTATAGGTATCGCAGAATTGCCAAGATTGGTGTGTGGACAGGATCAGGTAGATATGCCAAGATTGGTGCGTGGACAGGATTAGGTAGATATGCTGAGATTAATTGTAATGTGTCGATCAAGTATGGGCATGGAGGTTAAGCATGACGAAGGAACAGATTAAGGAGTATACCGCACGGGTTGCACAGGCAAACCGGACAGAATTAGTCGTTATTATATATGAACTTTTGCTGGATGAAATACAAGAGGGTAACAAACAATATCAGGCGGGAAATACGGATGCGGGGGAAAAACAGATCCGCAAAGCGCAGGGATATTTACAAGAACTTCTCGGAAGTCTGGACTTTCGCTATGAAATTGCGTTGCAATTACGACAGTTGTATCGTTATGTCAACGAACAGTTGATCGCAACTTTGGTACAACGCAGACCGATTCATTTAGATGCGGCGTGTGAAGTGATCCGTGGATTGATGGAGAGCTTTGAACAAGTTGCCAAAGAGGATCATTCAGGACCGGTTATGGAGCATTCACAGCAGCTTTATGCCGGATTAACCTATGGAAAAGGTACACTTAATGAAGTATCCCTCGGAGAGGGCAGTACCTATGGAGGAAAAATATGAAAAAGAAACGTGGAGCGGGGATTTTACTGCCAATCAGCAGCCTGCCGTCACCGTATGGAATTGGAACATTAGGAGCAGAGGCGTATGCCTTCGTTGATCAGTTGGCAGAGGCAAAGCAGAGCTATTGGCAAGTGCTTCCGGTAGGACCGACAAGCTTTGGTGATAGTCCCTACCAGTCATTTTCAGCATTTGCGGGAAACCCTTATTTTATTGATCTTGACACGTTGAAAGAGGATGGGCTTCTTCTTTCGGAAGAGATTGAGGAGCAGTATTGGGGAGACGATGTGTCAGAGGTAGATTATGCAGCGTTATACGAGGCTCGTTTTGAGGTATTACATAAGGCATATGCGCGAAGTGATCATAAAATGCAGGAAGATTATCAGGCATTTTTGGCGAAGAGCAGCTATTGGCTGGGAGACTATAGTTTTTATATGGCACTTAAATTTCACTTTCACGGACAGGAGTGGTCGTTGTGGGAGGATGGTCTGAGATTCCGTCACAAAGAAACCCTCCGCAAATTTGAAGATCTGCTGGCAGAAGAAATTGATTTTTGGAAGTTTTGTCAGTATCAGTTTTTCATGCAATGGAGTCGGTTGAAACGGTATGCTAATAGCAAAAGCATCCGTATTATTGGAGATATTCCGTTATACGTTGCCATGGACAGTGCAGATGTATGGACACATTCGGATCTGTTTGAGCTGGATGAGCGTAAGAAACCGATTCACGTTGCAGGGGTACCGCCGGATTGTTTTTCGGAGGATGGACAGCGCTGGGGTAACCCATTATATCGTTGGAAACGAATGAAAAGAGATCATTATGCATGGTGGTATCAGCGAATGAAAGCCAATGCAGCCTTGTATGATGTGATTCGTATTGATCATTTTATTGGTATTGTTAATTACTGGTCAATACCTGCTTCTTGTCCTACTGCTGTAGAAGGTGAGTGGCGCAAGGGACCGGGCAGACATTTGACGAAAGTGATTCGTAAGGCAACGAAAGGTTCGGATATTATTGCAGAAGATCTTGGAATTGTCAGTGATAAGGTTCGTGCCTTGATCAATGAAACCGGTTGGCCGGGGATGAAGATTTTAGAGTTTGCGTTTGATGGAGATGCTTCTAATGAGTATCTGCCACATCAATATAAGAACACGAATTGTCTCGTATATGGTGGTACGCATGATAATCAGACATTGCTTGGTTATTATGGAAACAAATCGGACAAAGAATTAAAATTTATGATGAATTATCTTCATATTAAGCGGGTTTCACAGATTCCAAAGGCGATGTTGCGTGCAGCGTACGCAAGCATTGCGGATACTGTTATATTCCAGATGCAGGATATTTTGGAATTGGACGATACGGCAAGAATGAATGAACCGTCCACAGTAGGAACCAATTGGCGCTGGCGTATGCAGCCAGGAGCCTTTGATGGGAAAAAGATTAAGATGCTTCGCAAAATGTGCAAATTGTATGCTCGATAACCGACATCTATTGCATTGTAAACAGGGGTCAAGCTGCGTCTGGGGACTTTGATTATAATGGTGGAACAGTAGCAAACACATTATACTTTAGATGGATAGGGAGTGTCATTTGTATAAAAATGATACTCCCTATCTATTTTACTTCACAACGTGGTGTTATGCCACCAAGAATTGCTTTAGCAATTCTTGCAAAGCAAAGCGCTGGCGTTGCTTTTTTGTAGGGGGTACTCCATGAAATATATTTGGTGCAACATAAAGAACTTTTTTAAACATAAAAAACTCATATTTATTTTGACGATTTTTTCTGTCATTTGTTCTTGTATTATGATTCATTTTTCGTATGGATTATATCAGAACTATCAGTTAAAGAAAGAATATGATCTGTCAGATGAGAGAGAAATTGCATTGAGTTTGCAAGGGGATTTTGATGAAGAATCCGATAAGGAATTAAATGATGATGAAAGTTATTTCAAACCGGTTGATTCTGTAGACAATTATATAACAATGAATTTGTTAAAGAAATATGTGGCTGAATTTAATAATTCTTTTACAGATAAATTGAAATATATTGAAGCAACAGCGATCGTAGATCAATTACCGTTTCGTATGAACTTTTCGGTGAAGGATGGGACGATCATTAATAGTGATGAATATGAAAAAGAAATAGAGAATAACGCCATGCTGGAAAGTGGGAGGTATTTTACAGACAAAGAATATCGGAACGGGGAGAAAGTTGCTATTTGTTGGGATTATCTTCATTGGAATACGATGTCATCTCCTGTCAGTAGTCGGATGGCAGTCGATAAAAATACGCTGCATATTCAGGGGAAGGATTATAAAATTATTGCCTATGGCATTATTGATGTTGATAGACCTACTATACCGGTCACCTCTTTAGAGGATACAACCCTTTTTCACCAGAGATTAGTATTCCATTTTAAGAAACCAATTCGACAGGAACAGTACAATCTTGTAGTAGAAAAAACAAATAAAATTTTGGGAGACAGGGCAGTAGTTGAGCCGGCAAATCTTCCGGATGATGATGCAGTGTATCTTTATAATACGATTATTATGGTGACGATTTTTATTACCATTGTCTCGGCAATAAATTTTGCGATTTTGTATCGTTATATTCTTTCCAGCAGAAAACAGTCACTTATGGTTTACCGGATTTGCGGAATGAGTTTTGCGAGAGTAGTATTATTGTATTTGGGAGAATGTGTGGTTTTGACGGTACCAGCTTATGTTATCGGTGTTTTGTTGTTTGAGCATGTAATTTTGAAAAAAGTATCAAAATATTATGACTATATGAGTAATAGCTATAGCAGTTATGTTTATATGGTTTTATTTTCTATTTATTTTATACTGTCTTTGTTAATATTACTTTTTATGATCATATATGCATTAAAAACAGACAAAGAGTTAGATGTGAAAGGAGGGGCCCGATGAAATTGAAATATGCAATGTTTGAACAGAAAAAAAATAAACTTATGACGGTGCTGATTTTTTTCCAAATAGTAATTGTGTTCATCATGCTCGTCAGCATTATCTCTGCAATTACATCGAGGTATGAAAAATATAAGCCGTTGGAATGCTTCTTTCAGGGCGATGGTTTGAATATGCATATAAATGATCTGCTAGGCAGAAACGGGCAGCGGTATCTTCCGTTTACAGAATCTTCTGATGTAGAAAAAAGCTTAAAAAAAGCACATATGGTAAGCTCCTATGATGTACAGATGACATTTGACATTGACAATAAAAAGGAAGAATTGGGAACATGGTCTCCGGTTATTGGTTATGATGATGAGTTGATCGCAGCATATACTCCTGAGATAGAATCAGGACGCTGGCTTAGAACAGAGGATGCAGATACGGATATGATCGAGATTGTGTTGGTGCAAAAGGATGACACTCATAAAGTGGGAGAGGTCATAACTTTGACAACTTCTGATGTGGTAAAAGATTCGAGAGAATACAAGTTATCACAACCGGTTCAGGCTAAGATAGTGGGGATTCTTGCAGATGGAGCCAGTCCGATCATGCGTACGATGCATTATGGTGAATATTCTGATTTCAGAGATTATTATTATCCGTTTAACAGGGATGAAGAGGAAAGGGCAATTGTCTTTGTATCCAAGAGAGACATTGAACATAATAATAAGATCCATGCGAAAACGGAACAAGAAAATTTAATAGAGGGTGAAACCTGTATATGGCCATATATCATTTCAGGCCCATGTTTTATACAATATGAGAAAGGAATTACACAGAAGGAAAAAGATTATAATTCAAAATATCTTGCAGTGAATGGAAGATATGAATTTCGTCATACATCCGCAGAAATGCGGGAAAACAGTATGGAATATATTATGAATCAGATGAATATGTTAATTCCTATTTTGATTGCGATGATCATTCTTACGTTGATGTCTATCATTAGCAGTACCGTTATTATGATACGACAAAACATGCACAATTATTCCATTTATTATATGATGGGTTTCACTTGGAAAAGATGCGTGTTGATTCATGTGGAAAGCGTGATTATGATGCAAATGGGGATATTTTTATTTACCATGTTATGTATTGCTATTTGCGAGAAAATTGGTGCGTTAGATCGAATGGTCTTTTCTTTAGGAAAATGGCAGTTGTTGGGGTGTTTCGCTATGATGGTGCTTTTTGTTGTATTTAGTATTTTGCTGTCTTTTCTGTTAATTGGGAAGAAATCGGCAGAGGACATTTTAAGGGAGGTAGAATAAAATGGTTCAACTTGATAATATTGTAAAGACCTATAACAAAGGAAAGAGTAACGCTTTTGAGGCACTCCACGGAATATCGCTGACGATAGAGGATGGAGAAATGGTTGCCATTATTGGAACCTCAGGAGCTGGAAAATCCACCTTATTACATATACTTGCTTGTATTGATGGATACGATTCGGGAGAGTATCGTATTGATGACATGACAATTGGCAAAATTTCTGAAAGAAAGATGGCGGCAATTCGTAATGAGAAGATTGGCATGGTAATGCAGGACTTTGCGTTAATAGAAGAATTTACGGCATTGGATAATGTCATGATTCCGTTGGATTTTGCAGCAAGAGGTAAGAAAAAACGGAAAAAAGACAGGAAAGAAATCGCGCGCAAAATGCTTGAAATGGTGCAGATGCAAGATTTTGTCGATAAGCCTGTGAGTAATCTTTCCGGGGGTCAGAAGCAGCGCGTTGCAATTGCTAGAGCGATTGCAAATGAACCTGCGTTGATCTTGGCAGATGAGCCAACAGGAGCGCTGGATACGGAGACAACAAAAGAAATTATGAAAGTATTTATTGATCTGAACAAACAGGGAAAAACAATTGTTATTGTTACCCATGATTTGGCTGTAGCGGAGCAATGCGGCAGAGTGATAAAGATCGAAGATGGGAAGATGATAGAGTGAGAGCTACTTTGCATCATGCCTCCGTCATGGTTGTTAATGGTGTGAGATGTCGTTATACAAGGGATAGTGAAAATATACGATACTGTGCTGATTTAGTTGTGCAAATTATACAAAAAATGATTAAAATTTTTTTGATGTTGTACTTTGTGCGGAAAAATGATAACATTGTATATATGATACTCGCTTGATTAAAGAGCGGTCATATGGAATCGGATGCATTTGAATTATTGAGTTTTGGAACATCTTGGGTTAGTTGACATAATTTGGGAACAAATGGAGATTCTGTTATGGTAATTATGTCAAATAAAGGTTTTTGTGATTATGATTATGAGAAAGGAAAAATAAATGGAAAGATATCATAATATCGTTCGACATGCATATCATACTGTACCATTTTATCAAGAGTTATTTGACGAATGTTCAGAACTTGACGATATTGATTTGACAAGGCTTCCTGTTGTTGATAAAAGACAAATGGTTACATCGGGCAGGATGATGTTATCATCTAAGTATATTCCACAATATATGGCAAAGACGTTGAAATGGTATAGAACGAGTGGCAGTACGGGCATTTCGTATGAGGTGTATTGGGATGAAAATGATGAAAAAAATTCGCTGAAAGGTTTGTGGTTATTACGTTGGAAGTATTATGGTATTACGCCTAAACACAGACTAGTTTATTTTTTTCCCTCTATAGGGGGTTGTGACAAATATAGGAAGAGAGAAAATTCTTTAGCGGTATCTCGAGGACTTTTGTGTCAGGAAGATTTAATGGAGGTATTTACTCTGATAAAAGAATACAAACCCCAGTGGATGATATTGCAACCGAGTGTTGCTGTATTGCTTTGTGATTTAGTTAAGCAGTATGGTGCGTTAGATGATATACAATATATAGAGTTTACTGGGGAATATTTGGATTCAACCGTTAGAAAGATGGTTGAGGAAACATTTCATTGCAAGACTGCAAATCAATATGGTACAAAGGAGGTTAATTCTATTGCATATGAATGCCCAAAAGGGCATATGCACATTATGTCGGATAATGTTTATTTAGAACAAGTAGGAGAAAATCTGTGTGTTACATCATTGTGTAATCATGCTATGCCGTTTGTTCGATATTGCTTAGAAGACAGAGGAAAGATTATACAAAATGTGCGGTGTGAATGTGGGCGTTGTGGGGATGTTCTTCAATTATATTCTGGCAGAAGTAATGATTTTATCAAGAGGGCAGATGGTAGAATATATCATGCCTATAAGCTGATGCAGATTGTACAAACTCTTAATTATGAAATGGGAGGAAGTATTTTGCAATATCAAATTATTCAGCAAGATTTTGATGATTTTTTGTTTAGGATTGTGTTGGAAAACGACATCACAGTTAATGAACAGGATTGGCTAACAAGACGTTTGCAGGAAGACACAAGAGGTGCTCTAGGCGACAAATGTAATGTTGTAGTTTTATTAGAAGAGAAACTGTTTGCAGAAAATGATGTGATTAAAAGTAAGGTATTTCTTTCGAATATATAACATAAAATGACGTCACGGATGTGAAATGTAAAAATATACATTTTACAGGAACTATCAGATGAAAGAAAAGACGATGTTTTAACGGCATAGCATTCAAAAAAATAATAAGGAAGAGAGCAAAATGGGACATTGCATACATATTGATGAAATTGTATGGGAAAAAACGTTGTGGAGGAAATTTTGCAAGTATGCAGGAAGACGAGATAAGAGATTGGTATTCCCCGAAGAGCCTGTAGTAGTGGTTCAGGATACTGACACAATGCTTTCTGATTTCGAAGCAAATGTGATTGTAAAGAAAGCTTTATCGGATTTTTTAGATAAAAAGAAGCCGTTGAAGAGATATTATTCAGATGATGACCAAAAGTGTAAACTTACAATCAATACACAAGTTTATGCGGACACATATTTGTTTTTAAGCTTGCGTTTAGCAATATTGCAAACCGATGAGCAGGCAACATCAGAGATAGACAAACATTTGCTAAACATTGTGCTGAATTATAATCAAAATTATTGGCATTATTATGATTTTGAAGAACGATTGGCAGATATGCTACTTACAGAGGGAATAAAATATAAAGACATTCCCGTTAATGAGATTTGTGGGTTTATAATACAAGGTCTTCGTAGTGGTAAGTATGTATCGGTTCATTTGGATGAGTATTACATGGATCGAAAAGAGTCTCAGGGGGAGATTCATCTCGTACGGGAGAATTTGATTTATGGGTATAATAATGAAAAGCGTGAGTTTTACGCTTTTGGCTTTGGTCAACGAGAAAAAACGGAGACATTTATTGTTACTTATGACGAAATGATTCCAGCTTTTGAAAAAGGAAGGTTGTTTTTCTTTCATGGAGCGGGATATTTATCGATGGACGGGTGTTATCCGTTAAATTATATTCAATTGGCAACGCCAAAATCATTTGTTTTGACGGGGGAATATTTACGGGAAAGGATATCCGATTTTTTGAATCCCAAGGAAGGAACAGTTACCCCTGATGATATGCAAGTGTATGGTGCGGAAGTGTATGACATGATTTTAGAGGAACTGAAAGGAGAGACAACTAGAGAAACCATTGATTATCGTACCTTTCATCTTTTGTGGGAACATAAAAAGAATGTGTATCGTTGTCTAAAGGAAGTTCAGCAACGGGAAGGAATTATCAGTGAAGAACTAGTTGCAAAATATCAAAAGGTTGTGAATGGTTTTCAGGGATTAAGAATTGTGTATATGAAAGAAGCGGGAATTACAGAACGTTTGATTCGCACAAAAAAAGTACATAAAATATGCGGTCTTAACGAGCGCATTTTAGAAATTTTTCAGAGGGAGGTGGAAAGAGAAAAAGCAGTGTTACAGGAAATAGTAATAGAATTACGGTGAAGATAGGAGGGATTTTGTAGGACGAAAGTGATTTTTAGCAAATAAAAACAACATTAGAAAATATTGATTACAGAGTACATATTAAGAAAAATAAGAATGAATTTAAAATATGATATGTATCTCAGTGGAGGTAAATTATGAAAAAAAAGGCTATTATGTTATGTTTAAGCACTTTGTTGTGCGTGAATCAGTTTAGTACAGCATTTGGGGTTTGCGCAGCGCAAATAGATGTTGTACCAAAAGTGACAGTCAGAAATGCGGAGGAGATATATCCTATTGATCCTAATGATAAGGAGTGGGCAAAATTAGAGACGGAAGAGGAGAAATTTGATAAGACACAGATTAATAATATCGTGATTGATCAATTGACATCTGAGGTATTGCTTGAAGTAATTATAAAGAATCCGATGATATCGGCGATTGAAGAGCAAGAAACTAGAAAAGATGGAGTAGAAACGTTTGTGCAAAAAACGAATGTAGGGAAAAAATT
>ERZ791659.823-NODE-823-length-19445-cov-10.2926_pt1 | contig 19445 bp, 11 predicted proteins | sample MGYA00510053_ERZ791659 | MGnify/ENA primary metagenome ERZ791659 (study PRJEB30046, sample SAMN00715192) | human gut metagenome | study: EMG produced TPA metagenomics assembly of the A metagenome-wide association study of gut microbiota in type 2... | reverse complement strand
CAAAGCCCCAATATGTGGAAGTATTTGACACCAAGGGAGATTGGGCGGCAGTCAGATTTGAAGACCACCGGATGGGCATTGTGGACGATTCGGGAGAGCCAAGGATCAGAATAGACTGCTATCGGAAACTAAAATTCCTGAAAGAGGACATCATTGCTGTTACAGACAATAATGGCAATGAATTCTACATTGACCTGAAAGTAAACAGGACTTATAAGGAGAAACCAGCAATAGTGTCATTCGGAAGTGTGGAATTGCTGAGGGTAGGGGATGTCTTCCTTAGCCGCACGAAGAAACCCTACGCAACTATGCGCGGATTGGATATAAACAGTATCTACTTCTACGGTTTCTATCTAAAGATACCGGATTATCGTGCCCCTAGAGACTGTAAGTTGGTTGATGCTGTATGGTCTACTTTGTTTGATGTCTTTGCTTGTCTGCTGGAAGGTGATGACGAGGAGGTTTATTGGTGCTGTGGCCATCTGGCGGACCGTAGCATTGTGGTGATGGACGGTAACGGAAACTATTACCATGTGGAGAAAGGAAAGAAAAAACAATATATAGCCTGCAATGCCCCCCAACCGGGAGAAGAAGATTTTGACACAGTGGTAGGCAGATTGAAGGAAGAAGCTATGCAGCGTGCCGAGAAAACCTATCAGCAGCAACAGCTTGAAGAGGAACAGAAACGGCAGAAACGTCTGGAAGAGATAAGGGATGTCCTGCCTTTCCAAATGGGACTGAAATGGGGGTTGAAGTTGGGCGAGCGTATCGTAGTGCCTCCCAAGTACAGGAAAATCCTTCCTCCTGTGGGCTATTACTGTGCTTACGAGGAAAATGCCTGCCAGTGGGGAGTGATGGCTTTGGATGGAAAGGTGGTGGTAGAAGCAAGATACCAAGAAGTTGATATAGAATGCAACGGAACCGTTCACCTGACGATAATTCCGGGTAAAGTAAAAACTATAAAGCTCTGAAAAGATAACTTATTCTAAACTTAATGCTTCTTCCAAAATCCCGGAGTAAATAACAAGAGCACAGTAAACAACTCCAAACGACCTACCAACATAAGTAATGCGCTAAACCATTTAGCAGCATCCGGCAATCCACTCCACGAATAAGCGGGACCGCATTTCCCTATGCCCGGACCTACATTTCCCAAACTGGATATCACCACACTGTATGCTTCCTCAAACCCTACACCGAATATCATAAGAACAAGCCAACCCACAAAAACAATCGTTATATATAAAAAGGTGAATGCCAATACTGCCGACCGGGTAGTAGAGGAAATTACTTGCCGGTTGATACGCACCGGAAGCACGGCATTAGGATGAATAATATGTTTGAATTCATTCTTGGCAACACGGCTCATAATGGCTATTCGGATACATTTCATTCCTCCGGCTGTGGAGCCTGCGCAAGCGCCGAAGAACATGATGATACACATCAGTGTCCACAATACGGGAACCCATGTCATGTAGTCCGCCGAAACGAAACCGGTAGTTGTCTGTAAGGAAACAACTTGAAAGATAGCCTTACGGAATGATTCTTCAATGCCCATAGGACTGGTAATTATAAGAGTAACCGTCGTAAAAACAGTAAAGAAAGCAACCGTTCCCAAATACCAATGAAACTCCGTATCCTGAAACAGACGCTTGAAGTTTCCTTTCAGGAAGAACAGGAATAATAAGGTAAAGTTGATTCCCGCCAGAAACATGAATGCCGTGATTACATATTCTATATAAGGAGAATTGAAAGCGGCAATGCTACTCTGCTTAGTGGAGTATCCTCCTGTGGCAGTAGTGGTCAAAGAGTGGCAAACGCTATCGAAAAAGTCCATGCCTCCCGCAAATAACAAAACGATTTCTGCAATAGTCAGTCCCAGGTAGATACTCCATATCCATTTGGCCGTGATACCGATTCGCGGATGCACCTTGTCGTGCGTAGGACCGGTTGCCTCGGCGGCAAATAACTGCACGCCACCTACCCCAAAGATAGGCAATACGGCAATGGTGAAGAAAACAATTCCCAATCCGCCAATCCATTGGGTCATGCTTCGCCAAAATAAAAGCCCGTGCGGCAGAGATTCTATATTGTCCAGAATACTGGCTCCGGTGGTGGTGAAGCCTGACATGGTTTCAAAGAATGCATCTGTTACATGGGGGATATATCCGCTTATATAAAAAGGTAGCATTCCGAATAAGGAAAAGAATATCCAAGAGAACGTCACCACAACATAACCATCACGACGGCTGATCTTTTTCTCGGCATTCTTACCGAATACGGAAGTAATAATCCCTGCTCCGGCCGTTATTGCCGCCGAAGTGAAGAATGCAGAAACATCAGGTTCCTGATAGTAGAGAGCGAGAAGAGAGCACAGAAGCAAAAGTCCCGCTTCAATAAAGAAAAGGGACCCCAAAATTCTGGCTATCATTTTGATATTAATCATCAATTGAAGAATTTTTCTATTTTCTTAATCATCATGCCCAGGCAGAACACCACTACATGGTCGTTGGGCTGTATCACCGTGTTACCTGTTACCAGGATACCTTCACCATTACGAATCAATCCTCCGATGGTTGCTCCTTTGGGCAGACCGAGGTCTTTTACGGCATCTTTGGTAACCCGCGCTTTCTCTTTTACCGTAAATTCGGCTACATCGGCATTGGCAAAAGTCAGGCATTTCACGTTGGAAACGTCGGCATCCAGCATCATTTGGTAGATGTGGCTGGCGGCAATCATCTTTTTATTGATAACCGTACCGATGTCCAGGCTCTCTGCCATGCTGATATAATCTATATTTTCCACCTCTGCCACCGTTTTGGTTACTCCCATGCGTTTGGCGGCCAGGCAAGCCAGGATATTGGTTTCCGAGCTGTCCGTCAGGGCAACAAAGGCTTCCGTATTTCTTAATCCTTCTTCTAATAACAGGTCCATGTCGCGACCGTCTCCATTGATAATCATTACTTTATCGTCCACCACTTCCGTCAGCCGGTTGCAACGGTTGATGTCATTCTCTATGATTTTGGTCTGCATATAGTCCGGCACATACTGCGTGGTGCGAACGGCGATGCGGCTGCCTCCCATTATCATCACATTGCGCACATCGGGGTAAGTTTCCTTTCCGGCTATCTTGCGGATATAAGGGATATACTTCTTGGTGGTGGTGAAGTAAACAATGTCGTGCAGCTTGATTACATCATCTCCCCGGGGAATAATGGTTTCGTTGCCCCGCTTGATGGCTACAATGTGGAATGGTATATTCCGTCCTCCCAGTTCGTGGAGGGGGACATTCAGTATTTCCGCCGTTTCGCGCATCTTTGTACCTATCAGCACCAGTGCACCGCCGCAAAATTCCCACCATTGGCGTATCCAGCTCATTTTGATGGCATCCACAATGTCTTTGGCTGCCAGCATTTCCGGGTAAATCAGTGAGTGTACGCCCAGCTTGGAGAAAAACTCTTTGTGCTTGGGCAGCAAGTATTCGTAATTATCAATTCGGGCTACGGTCTTTTTAGCTCCCATATTGGTGGCCAGCATACAGGCTGTCATATTGCGGCTTTCTTCGGGCATTACTCCGATAAATAAGTCGGCTCCCGCCACTCCTGCATTCTTCAGACCCACAATGGAAGTCGGAGAAGCATTGACTGTCATTAAGTCGAAGTTAGAGTCCAGTTTGCTCAACTTTTCCTCGTCTTCGTCCATCAGTATGATGTCTTGCTTTTCACCTGATAGCAACTTCGCCAGATGGGTTCCTACTGCTCCCGCCCCTGCAATAATAATTTTCATTGTTCTATCTCTTAGAATGATATCAATATTTTGTAAATACCTTCTTCGTCCATGCCGCAAATGCGATAAAGCTCTTTGACGGAGCCGTGCTGGACAAATTTATCCGGTAATCCGATACGTTTCACCTGCGGATTGTATCCGTTGTCTGCCATAAACTCCAGGATGGCGCTTCCCATTCCGCCTTTCAGCACCCCGTCTTCCACGGTGACCACCTGCTTGAAGTTCTTTCCTACTTCGTGCAGCAATGCTTCATCCAGTGGTTTCAGGAACCGGAGGTCATAGTGGGCAATGCTCTTGCCTGTTTCCTGTTCGGCATGGGCAATGGCTTCTGCCGTCAAGTTGCCGATAGGGCCTAACGTAATAACGGCGATGTCTTTTCCTTCTTTCAGCTTTCTGCCTTTGCCTACTTCTATTTCTTTCAATGGGCATTTCCAATCGGTCAGTGAACCCCTTCCGCGTGGATAGCGGATCACAAACGGACCTTTGTCCGGCAGTTGTGCGGTGTACATCAGGCAACGCAACTCATGTTCGTTGTATGGAGAAGCCACGGTAAGATTGGGTATCGGGCGCATATACGCCAGGTCGAAAGCTCCGTGATGGGTGGGGCCGTCTTCGCCTACCAGACCTGCGCGGTCCAGGCACAACACCACATTAAGTTTCTGTATGGCTATATCGTGAATCACATTATCATATGCCCGCTGCATAAACGATGAATAGATGTTGCAGAAAGGCAGTAATCCGTCTTTTGCCATTCCTCCGGAGAAGGTAACGGCATGACCTTCGGCAATTCCCACATCAAAGCCTCTTTCGGGCATGGCTTTCATCAGTATGTTCATGGAACAGCCCGATGGCATGGCGGGAGTAACTCCTACAATTTTATCGTTTTGCTGAGCCAGTTCCAGCAATGTATTTCCAAACACATCCTGAAATAAGGGAGGCAATCCCTCCGTATCCGCTACAATGCGTTCTCCGGTTTCTTTGTCGAATATTCCCGGAGCGTGCCAGATGGTGGCAGCCTTTTCTGCCGGACCGAAGCCTTTTCCTTTTTTTGTATGTATATGGAGCAGTTTGGGCCCCTGCATATCTTTGATTTCTTTCAGAACGCGTGCCAGGTTGTTTACGTCGTGACCGTCTATCGGCCCGAAGTAACGGATGTTCATGCCTTCAAATACATTTTGCTGTTGCACTAGCATGGATTTCAGGCTATTGTTAAACCGTATCAGGCTTTTGCGGCGTTCTTCGTTCAAGATGCCCCATCTATGAAGCATTTGCGAGATCTTATAACGTACCCGGTTGTATCCTTCAGACATCTGGAGGTTGGTCAGGTATTGCTTCATTCCTCCCACGCTACGGTCTATCGCCATATTGTTGTCATTCAGAATAATCAGAAGATTATTCGGGGTAGCCGATGCATTGTTCAGCCCTTCAAAAGCCAGACCGCCACTCATGGAACCGTCACCGATAACCGCAACCACATGGCGATTATTCTCTCCATGCTTCTTTGCCGCCACAGCCATTCCAAGGGCTGCCGAGATAGAATTGGAAGCGTGTCCGCAAGTGAATGTATCATATTCGCTTTCAGAGGGAGAAGGGAAAGGGCGTATGCCGTTCAGTTTCCGGTTGGTGCAAAACACGTCCCGGCGCCCGGTCAATATTTTATGTCCGTAGGCTTGGTGGCCTACATCCCAGATAATGCGGTCGTAAGGGGTCTTGAATACGTAGTGTAAAGCGACAGTAAGTTCCACTACACCCAGGCTGGAACCAAAATGTCCCGGATTGCATGAGAGCTCATCTATAATCTTTTGCCTCAGCTCTTTACATACTTCGGGCAACTTGTCTGCGTCCAATCGGCGCAAATCTTCCGGAGTATCAATGCTCTGTAGCAAATTATATGAATTATCCTGTTCCATTCCTTGTGATATAATAAATATCGTGCAAAAATAGCATAAATATGTGTATTATGATTACATTTGCCCTTAAAATTTAAAAGCTCTCCATATCCTATGAATTTCAGAACGCAAGTAGAACTACCCGAAAAGGAAGCAGAAATTCGGCATTCGGACCGAATCATGCTATTTGGTTCCTGTTTTACGGAAAACATCGGAAATATGTTGTTAACAAATAAGTTCCGCTGTGATGTGAATCCTTTTGGCATTCTATATAATCCCCTGTCTGTTGTCGAGGCTATTTGGCAGATCCTTTCCTATCAAACGTATATGGAGGAAGATTTGTTTTACGCCGCAGGGAATTGGCACAGTTGGATGCATCACAGTTCTTTTTCAAGCACGTCGGTTACTTCCTGCCTGGATTCCATCAACCGGCGGTTAACGCAGGCTTCTACGGAACTTCCCCGGTTGGATTGGTTAATCGTAACATGGGGAACCGCATTTGCTTACCGGCTGAAAGAGAAAATGACGGTGGTGGGGAATTGCCATAAGCAACCCGACCGGCTTTTCTCGCGTCAACTGTTATCGGTGGAAGATGTTGTGACCGAATGGGATTGCCTGTTGGTCGAACTGAGGAAGCTGAATCCGGCATTGAAGATCCTTTTTACCGTCAGTCCCATCCGCCATGCCAAAGATGGTATGCATGGTAATCAGATAAGTAAGTCTACCCTGCTGCTGGCTATTGACGAGCTATGCCGCCGTTGGTCCAACTGCTATTATTTTCCATCTTATGAGATTATGATGGATGAACTTCGTGACTATCGTTTCTATGCCGATGATATGCTCCACCCTTCTCCCATGGCTATAGCATATATTTGGGAATGCTTTAATAAAACCTATTTCAGCAAGGAAACCAATCAAATAATGAACGAATGGGAAGAGATACGTAAAGGTTTGAACCATAAACCTTTCGATGCGGAATCTGAAACGTATCGTAAATTTTTAACTCAAATAGTGTTAAAGATCGGGCAACTTAAAGAAAAGTTCCCGTATTTTGAACTACAAAAAGAATTAGAACAATGCCAAGCTCGATTGAAAATATAGAAAAAACATTGGGCGCAAAGCGGTTTGGAGACCGTAGCGCACAGATTGACTGGATTTTAACTGATAGCCGTTCATTGTGCTTCCCGGAGGAAACTTTGTTCTTCGCCTTGAAAACAAAGCGGAATGACGGACATAAATACATCCCGGAACTTTATGAACGCGGAGTCCGTAACTTTGTGGTAAGTGAGCTTCCTGCCGATATGGAAACTTATCAGGATGCAAACTTTCTGCAAATAGCCAATCCGTTGAAAGGATTGCAAAAGTTGGCGGAAAAGTATAGGGCTCAATTCCAGGTGCCGGTTATCGGAATAACGGGAAGTAATGGAAAGACGATTGTAAAGGAGTGGCTGTATCAGTTGCTCAGTCCCGAGCGTATCATCACCCGTTCGCCACGTAGCTATAATTCACAAATAGGAGTTCCACTCTCGGTCTGGCTGATGAATGAACATACCGAACTTGCCATACTAGAGGCGGGTATCTCTGAAATGGGGGAAATGGAAGCGCTGCAAACCATTATTCAGCCCACTATCGGCATCTTGACCAATATAGGCGGAGCGCATCAGGAGAACTTCTTTTCCTTGCAGGATAAATGTATGGAGAAACTTCTCTTGTTCAAGGACTGTGATGTGATTATTTATGACGGAGATAACGAATTGATCAGTTCATGTGTGGCAAAGTCCCTCTTTGCATCCCGCGAAATTGCTTGGTCGAAGAAAGACAATGAGCGGCCGCTTTTTATTGAATCCATTCGTAAAGGAGAGGATTCCACCACTATAAAGTATCGCTATCTGGGTATGCCGAATGAATACGCTATTCCTTTTATAGACGATGCTTCCATTGAGAACTCTTTGCATTGCCTGGCAGTGGCATTGTATATGATGGTTCCCCCCGAACAGATTACGGAGCGTATGGCGCGTCTAGAACAAATAGCCATGCGCCTGGAAGTAAAAGAGGGAAAAAATGGTTGTGTCCTGATAAACGATAGCTATAACTCAGACCTTGCTTCTTTGGATATTGCCCTCGATTTCATGTCCCGCCGTTCAGAGAATAAGGGGAAGAAACGTACACTTATCCTCTCGGATATGCTAGAAACCGGGCAAACCAGCAAACTGCTCTATCGGCAGGTAGCGGAATTGGTACATAGCCGTGGGGTAGAAAAGATAATCGGGGTGGGAGAGGAAATCCGTTCGGCCTCCTCCCGTTTTGAGATAGAGAAATACTTTTTCCGTACTACAAGGGAGTTGCTGGAATCGGATTTACTGGCAGGGCTCCGCAATGAAGTAGTGCTGATAAAAGGTTCGCGTGCCTTCCATTTTGATGAAATCTCAGATCAACTGGAACTGAAAGTCCATGAAACCATCTTGGAAATCAACTTGAATGCACTGATTGATAATCTGAACTATTACCGTGGCAAGCTGAAACCTGAAACTAAAATGGTCTGCATGGTAAAAGCATCGGCCTATGGCGCCGGTTCGTATGAGATAGCCAAGACCTTGCAAGACCACCGCGTAGATTATCTGGCGGTAGCCGTAGCAGACGAAGGTTCTGATTTGCGCAAAGCCGGTATAACAAGTTCTATCATTATAATGAATCCCGAACTGACTGCCTTTAGGACCATGTTCGATTATAAGCTGGAACCCGAAGTATATAGTTTCCATCTTTTGAACGAGTTGATAAAGGCTGCCGAAAAAGATGGAGTGACTAATTTCCCCATCCATATAAAACTGGATACGGGTATGCATCGTTTGGGTTTTGCTCCCGAAGAAGTTCCGGAACTGATAGAGCGCCTGAAAAAACAAACGGCTGTTATTCCCCGCTCGGTGTTCTCCCATCTGGTAGGCAGTGACGGTTCCCAATTCGATTCGTTCACCCGCAGGCAGATAGAGATGTTTGAGGCGGCTTCGGAAGAATTACAGGCAGCTTTCCAGCACAAGATACTACGTCATATCTGCAATACGGCCGGCATAGAACGCTATCCGGGCGCTCAGTTTGATATGGTGCGTTTGGGAATCGGGCTTTATGGCATTGATCCGTTTACCAATAAGATTATCCATAATGTAAGCACGTTAAAGACTACCATTCTTCAGATTCATGATGTCTCTAAAGAAGAAACGGTGGGGTATAGCCGTAAGGGGCATTTGGAACGTGATTCCCGTATCGCCGCTATTCCTATCGGGTATGCGGATGGTTTGAACCGCCGCTTGGGGAATGGGCATGCCTATTGCTTGGTAAATGGGCAGAAAGCGCCATACGTGGGCAATATCTGTATGGATGTGTGCATGATAGATGTTACTGATATTGATTGTAAAGAAGGTGATAAAGCCATCATTTTTGGAGATGATTTACCGGTTACGGTTCTTTCCGATATTCTGGAGACTATCCCTTACGAGATATTGACAAGTGTTTCCAACCGGGTGAAACGAGTTTATTACCAGGATTAACGAAAAAAACACCTTAAGAAAAAGAACTAAAAAGGGAGAATGTACGTTATTTTTGCGTATCTTTAGGAAGTCACTAAAAGTATGTAGTTATGAAACGTATATTCTTCCTTTTGTTATGCCTGTGTTTATCGGCATTTTCATTTGCCCAGAAGACAAATGAGACCAAGCAGTGGACCAAACAGGATTCTCTTCGTTTGCAACAACTATTGAATGGTCAGGTAGAAATCGTGGTGGATGATGAGGCTCAAAGAGAGCTTGACCGTCTGTTCAATCCCGAGAAATGGAAGCAGAAATCGACTCCTTTCCCCAAAAAGAACATGAAGTTTGAAACGGAACTTCCCCGTTACTATATTTCAAAGGTAGATACGGTGGATGGGAAAGGTTATATCCGGTTATTGCCATACGGGCCGTTTAATAGTCCGGAAGAAGAAAAACTTTATGTGGAGATTCCTATCAATAAAGAATTGCTGGCGGGGTATGATCCCCTCTTGGAACCGGCTCCTGCGGGCAAGTTTACTCCGAGTGCCTTGATGGTGGGAGCAGGTATCAGTGCTACTTTTGATGCGGATAAGTTATTGGGGCTTATCTTTAGTAAGAAGATGCGGGCCAAGGCGCGGAATGCCAAGAAGGCGAATGCTTGGAAAAGCTATTGATGCTGTCACCGTAGGGGCGGACCCCCTGGGGTCCCCCCCCCCTGGGTTGATGCGGGCCGCGGGGGGGCGGCCCCGATGTGTCCGCCCGATGGCATGGCGTATGTATTCGGGCGGACACGCGGGTCCGCCCCTACGGTGGATGCTACTGGGTAATATTCACATTCTCCCAAGTCACTTTATCAATCAACTCTTTATTATAACTTCCCTTTTTAGTCTTGATATTCAGATTCTCAAATGTAAAGTTACTAAGCTGATATTGCTCTGACTTTTCTACACTAAAGAACTCATCACATTTAAAATCAATATTCCTCATTGTTACATGATCCGAGTAAGAGATTGGAGTATCTTTCCTGTCTTTCAAATCAAAGAACTGTGTCCAAGGCTTGATGTACAGAAAATAGTTCGCATCTCCCGTAATATCTTCTACAAGGATATATTCATATCTTTGGGGAGTATCCGGACGCATCTTCAGCCATAACAACCGATTGGCATTAGTGATGGTACAACGACGGAGAATAATATTGCGATTGTGTATGGATTCACTTCCGCAGGTCAGTGCGCCGTGACAGAAACCGTATGTACAATCCTCTATAATGATATTAAAATTTCCCCCGTTATTCGGGTCTTTGTCAGCCCACGGGCCTTTTCCGCCTTTCAATGCTATGGCATCATCATTGACGGACATATAGCAATTCTTTACCAGTACGTTGCTGCATATATCAATATCAATGGCATCGGTACTAGGGGCGCGTACCGGCTTTTCCGGAGAGAAAATGTACAGGTTCAGCAGCTTTACATTCTTGCATTTATAGAGGTGGGTAGTCCAGAATGGAGAATTGATGAGGCGTACCCCCGAAATTTGTACATCATTGCTATTGGATACGTGCACCAGCCTGGGGCGCATTTCATCCATATTGGTACATTTCGGATTGACTGCGCGGCGTAGCCAGAATGATTTCCAGTATCTGGTTCCGTTTCCATTAATCGTTCCTTTGCCGGATAGGGTGAAGCCATCCACTTTGTCGGCATTCACCAAGGCGGCAAAGTATTTCAGGTTTTGTCCTTCCATGCGGGTGTCTATGACGGGGAAGTTGCTGATGTCGTCACTTCCTTTCAATACAGCTCCTTCTTCCAAGTGCAAATGGGTTTTGGGCTTGAAGAACAGGGCTCCACTCAGGTAGGTTCCTTTGGGGATGATTACGACACCGCCTCCATTTTGGGCGGCAGCGTCAATGGCCGATTGGATTTTCTCTGTTTGCAATAAGGTGCTGTCATTTACTACGCCATAGTTGGTAATAGTATACTTTTTACCCAGTGTGTTGATATTTACTATTTTGCTATCCTTGAACCATTCGGGGATAGGGGTTCCGTCCGGGAATTTCTCCTCTGCAAAAGAGGGCAGGCATAGGACGGCGGCACATATTAAAGTTATTAGTCTCATGAGATTTAATTATTATAATGGGTTTGTTTTCAGGATTTTATAGGGCTAGGTTATCCTTTTGCTGTAGGGGCAGATTGAATCTGCCCGATAACAGTTTGCTTTATGTATACGGGCGGATTCAATCCGCCCCTACAGTGGACCATCTGATCCTTATTTGGATATTTCCTTCATGTTTATCTTTTCATCTGCCGGAAATCAAACATCAAATTCAAATGCAACCCTTCATCACCCGATTTGATACGAATATTCCCCGGCTGACTATTCGGTCCTTGCTGCTCAATAGGCTTAAACGAACAGATAGCCGGAATATCCAGCAAGAAGGACAAATCACCTTCAGGGAATTTAGGCATGGTGTCTTTTACCCGTCCCTTGGGTTCTTCCGGAGTGAACACACGGAAGAAAATACCATCATTCCGGGAATAAACAGTAAATGGAGTTGTATCGCTTTCCAAGGTAGCCCAATACATATTGGCATGATAACCTTTGAATTCGGGATAGATCAAGTTTTCAAAACTTTCCCCGGTAATGGTATTATTGTAATCCTTCTGCCATACACCGTAATTCGTTCCCGGAATACGGTTCTTCCATACCCGGTACGGGCCACGTCCCATCCATTTCATACCGGAACAATTCTGTTCGGGATAAGAGAAAGTCAAGCCGAGATTATATACCTGGGAATCCATAAAGGCATCATCAAACCCGCCTCCGCCGGAAGCACGGTTCAGGAGGATGGCATCCATATAGAGCAACCCCTTGTCTGTGAGACGCCATACGATAGAATCGGCAGCACCTTTGTATTTTGCACAATAGACAGCCTCATTATTGCTGTTACGCACATAACTGAGAGATGGTTCATAACGCATCTTCATACCTACGGCAACAGGACCGTCTTTGAACGGAACTTCTGTTTCACCGGATTTCACACTACGAATCATACCGGTGGCAGGATCGAAAGTAACAGTTACATGGCTGCTTTTCAGTTCGATGGCATCGGCAGTCTGAGTGGCTGTTGCCGGCTGCAGGGCTTCCAAGGTCATCGGGGTTTGTGCCATTTTATGTTCAAAATACTGTTTTGCCAAGCGAATCGGATAGCTCCAGTTACAGATGCTTCTGCCTTCTTTATCAAATGCTTCCAGTTCCAATACGTCCCCTTCGCGGAAAGTATCAGGCAGTGTGAAGCGCGCTTTTCCTGTTTCGCCGGGAGCAATGGCAGGTAATTGCACATTGCCCTCTGCTATGACCTTAGTGCTTTCGGCAGCATTTCTTAAAGGAGTTTCGCAGGTGCGTATCTTGTAAATCATGCGGCATTTGTCCAAATGGGTATAGGTATATTCATTGGTAACCAAGAAGCTGCCATCAAAATGATCGGTAATCAGTAACGGCTTCAGTTGGATAGGCGACCACTGTGCGCGGATGGCATAGTAACTGCCTTCTTTTTCGCGACGGGGCCCTACAATGCCGTCGGGGGCATTGGATTTGTCGGAATCCAGAATGCCTCCCTTGTCGGAACGCTTGGGCGCTTCATCACAGAATACCCAGATAAAGCCTCCGGCAAATAGGGGATTAGTGCACCAGCGATCCCAAAAATCGCGCAGTCCGGCACCACCTCCCTGATCATACATGGCGTGCATAAATTCTGTAGGCATAAATACCTTATATCCGTTGGTGAAGCGTGCAACCCCTGTCAGGTAAGTAGGGTAGTGGTGGGTATCCAGATCATTGAAGTCCGCCCAAGGGTGTACCATGTGGCGTTTCTGCAATTTATCATATTGGGCAAACAGAGGATCGAGCTTATAATTCCATCCCCCTTCGTTACCGTTGCTCCAAATGATGATGGACGGGTGATTCACATCGCGCTCTATCATCTCTTTTACCAGTCCGGGGCCTACCTCAGAGTCGTATCCGTTCTGCCACCCTGCCAGTTCATCCATATAAACGATACCCAGGGAGTCGCACATATCCAAGAAATGTTCATCGGGCGGATAATGTGAACGCACTGCATTCATATTCATTTCCTTTATCAACAAGGCATCCTGACGGCTCATTGCCGCGCTGGTGGCACGTCCGCCATCCACCGAGAATGAATGGCGGTTTACACCTTTTACTATCAGTTTCGCTCCATTCAGGTAAACGCCGTCTTGCGGAAAGAACTCTATGGTGCGGAATCCGATACGTGTTTCACGGGTCTGGATTACTTTGCCGTCGGGGTTTTTCAGTTCCAGTCGGGCTACATACAGGTTGGGGTCTTCGGTAGACCACGGCAGGATGTTGCTCCATTCCCCTTCCAACATTTGTTCCTTGTCCGGGGTGTTTATCTTATATGAGATCGTTGATTGATTGTCTTTGGTACGAGCCTCTTTCCCATCTTTTACAGATTGCACGGACATTGCCAGTTCATAACCTTGGGCATTTCCTTCCAGTTCCACTGCCGCTTGCAGCTTTCCATACTGATCGGCATTCAGAACAAAATGGCGCATATGTACTGCCGGAACCACTTCCAGCCAAACGGGGCGGTAGATTCCTCCGTATAGCCACCAGTCGGCCTTGCGCTCGGCGGCATTGATTGATTTATTGGCGGATTCTTTGGCTATCTTTACTTCAAGCAGATTCTTCTTTCCCGGATTCAGCAAATCCGTGATGTCGTAGTTGAAGCGATAAAAACCACCCTGATGCATTTCACCTGCCGATTTTCCATTGATAAAAACTTCGGTGTCGGTCATTACCCCATCAAAGAATATTTTGACGCGTTCTCCGGCTGTTGTCTTCGGGGCTTCAAACTTATACCGATAAGTGCCCGTTTCATCGCTGGGTCTTGCACCTTTTATGGTGTACCAGCGACCATAGGTATATTCGCCGAATCCTTGCAACTCCCAGTTGCAAGGTACTTCAATCTTTTTCCATTTACCACTGTTTTGTCCGCCGGAACAGAAAAACTCCCACGTTTTTGTGTTGTCTATACCGGTTCCCGACAAGTAGATGCGCTCGGAGTGCGGAGCCTGTGCCTGCATGGGCATACCGGTTCCCAAGGTAGCTGCCCATAGGGCTATCAAGCTAATCCATTTGTTTCTCATAATACCGTAGTTGAATAATATTTTCAGGGTACAAAAATAAGGCGGGGAGCTTTGCCTTACAATGGAAAATCATACAAATCAATGAAATATTATTCAGTTAGCGGTGTTATTTGGGCATAAGAACAGAAGAACATATGTTGTTTCCACTGATTTCCTCTATACTTATTTCTTGTTTTGTTCTTATGTCCTTCTGTCTATAAAAATGTGACATTTATTCGGGACCTTTTGTTGGAAATGTGTTATATTTGCAATAGGTTATAAAATATAAATGAGCTTATGAACACGAATCCAGTTCCAGCATCTCAGCTTCGTAAACTTCCGGTAGGAATACAGAGTTTTGAGTTTCTTCGTACCGAAGGTTATCTTTATGTGGATAAAACCGATCTCATTTATCAAATGGTAACAACCGGAAAGCCTTATTTCCTGAGTCGTCCCCGTCGTTTTGGGAAAAGTTTGTTGCTTTCTACCTTGGAAGCTTATTTCCAGGGGAAAAAAGAATTATTCCACGGACTTGCTATTGAAAAGCTAGAGCAGAACTGGTTTGAGTATCCGGTGCTGCATCTCGACTTAAACGCCGAGAAATATGATTCGCAGGAACGATTGGTGAATAAGTTGGAAAGTCAATTGCGAAGATGGGAGGAAATTTATGGCATAACCGATATAGATTCCAGCTACTCCATTCGTTTTACAAATGTGATTCGTGGCGCTTACGAGCAAACCGGACGCCGGGTAGTGGTGCTTATTGATGAATATGATAAGCCTCTGTTGCGTTGTTTTGATAATCCGAAGCTACAGGAGGAATTTCGTGAAACACTCACTGCTTTCTATACCGTATTAAAAAGTGCCGATGCGTGGCTGCAATTTGTATTTATCACCGGGGTAACGAAGTTTGCGCAAATGGGAATCTTTAGTACTTTGAATCAGCTGAATGATATAAGTCTGGTCCCTGCTTACGCTACTCTTTGCGGTATGACAGCTACAGAGATTGAATCTGTTTTTGCACCGGAACTGGCAGCTTTGGCAGAAGCATGCGAGATGACTCCGGAAGAAGCAATGGAACAGATGACTCGCCTCTATGATGGATATTGCTTTTCCTATCGTTCTCCCGAGCGTATGTTTAATCCTTTCAGTGTACTCAGTGCGTTGCAAAATCAAATGTTTCAAAGTTATTGGTTTGCCAGCGGCACGCCGACTTTCTTGATCGAAATGCTCAAGATAACAGACTTTGACTTACGCAAGATGGACGAAGTGGAAGTAACTGCCGCCTCCTTGAGTGATGATCGTGCCAATGTGAATAATCCTATACCTATGATTTATCAGAGTGGCTATCTCACTATTAAGGATTATGATAAGCGTTTCCAAATATATACCCTTGGTTTTCCCAATGAGGAAGTGAAGTATGGTTTTCTGAACTTCTCTACATCCTTCTATACTCCTGTTTCGGAAAGTGACACCTCTTTTTATATAGGAAAGTTTGTCCATGAGTTGGAACATGGCGATGTTGATTCCTTCCTGACCCGTCTCCGTGCCTTCTTTGCCGATTTCCCTTATGAGCTGAACGTGAAGACGGAGCGCCATTATCAAGTTGTTTTCTATCTGGTCTTTAAATTGTTGGGCCAGTTTACACAGTCGGAAGTGCGAAGCGCCATCGGTCGCTCGGATGCAGTGGTGAAGACACGTGACTATATCTATGTATTTGAATTTAAATTGAATGGTACGGCTACCAAGGCATTGGAGCAGATTGATGAGAAAGGCTATCTGATTCCTTATAGCGCAGACGGCCGCCGGTTGGTGAAAGTCGGTGTTTCTTTTGATGCCGAGGAACGGAATATAGGGGAGTGGATAATAGGCTAATCCCTCCCCACCACACTATAACGGCAAAGTAATAATGAACCGTGCCCCATTTGTATATTTAGTGTCCAACTCCACATCACCCCCCAACCGATGGGCAATGGCGCGTGCCAGCGGCAACCCTAGTCCGAAGCCGGGGACAAATTCGTCTATCTTGGTGAACCTTTCAAAGATCCACTCTGCCTGTTGTGCAGGTATTCCTTTTCCGGTATCCTGTATCTCGATGCGTATTTGCTCCCCTTCCTTTCTATAACTCAAAGATACTTCTCCTTGCGTGGTAAACTTGGAGGCATTGTATAGCAAGCAGTTCAGCAATCGGGTGAATGCCGTTTCATTGGTGCGGAAAGTGGTGATCTCTTTTGAGGGGAGGAACTTTAAGGATACTCCGGGTTGCAAGTGCTGGCGTACCTGTTCTACGGAAATCATGCAACAGATATGCAGATTGGCTTCCGTCATTTCCAATTCGTTGCTGGCGGTGTCATAGTCCGCCAGTTCTATTGTGGTATCAATCAGTTGGGCCAGTTTGTTGCTATGTGTTTGTATTTCTTCCAGCATTATTTTTTCTTCTTCACCGGAAGCGTGCAGCATTTGTGCGAAACCCACAATGATGTTCAAAGGTGTCCGTATCTCGTGCGTTATGTTCATCAGGAAAGAGGTCTTTATGCGGTTTGCTTCCTCGGCACGTTGAAGGGCGGCGATGGTTTCTTTCTCTTTCTTTGCCAGAATGTCGTTTCTCTCCTGCAATTCAGCCTGTGACAGGCGGAGCTTTTTCATCAACTTGTTGTTGCGGTATAGGAATGCAATGCCCGCCAAAATGATGATAATCAATGCCAACGTGACTATTCTATTGCGCTCCAGTTCGGCTTTTTGCGTTTCCATCTGTGCACGCGTGTACTTCAGTTGCAGGGTCTCATTCTCCATAAAGGCGGCAAATTGTCCTACGGAATTATTCCCCATCTCCTGCCTTAGGGAATCTGTTTCCACATACAGTTGTTTGTAAATATGGGCAGCCTCGGCATATTTCTTTGCACCGTCCATGATGCGTGCTTTGAGTTCGGTTGCAGGGTGCAGACGTTCCATTTCCCGGCAATATTCCTGTGCTTTGGCATAGTCCTGATGATACAGGTAATATTCCACCATGATTTCGTAATAGTGGTAAACGTCCTTTGCTGTGATTACCGATAAATCCGGTTTCTCCAACAATCCTTTTTCTTCTAGTTTCCGTCTATACTCGGCTGCGCTTTTCCGGAATTCCGGTTCATCACCGGTTTTTGCATGAAGCAGTCCTTTCAGGTAGAGGAAGGTATTGTCTTGTTCTTTACGGTCTTTGCTTATCTTTTCTGCCACTTCCAGATTCTCTTTTACTGTTTCATAATTCCCGCAACGCAGGCTGCTCAGCAGGTAAGCCAGCATAAAGTCGCCGTAATTATAGTAGGTGTAGTCCTCTTGGGCAATCATAGTCTTGCCCGTTTTATGCCGATATGCCTGATGGATAAGTGACAGGACTTCCTTATAATATTGGGCGGAGAGTTTCCATAATTTTTGCTTGGAGAAGATTTTCCCGATAATCTCGTTACCAAAGATCAGCCCTTCCTCAAAGTTGATTTCTTTGGCGGCTTGCAGCATCTCCTGGGCTTCCATAAATGCCTCATTATCATATTGGTTGTTGACGTATGTCATAATGAGTAGTGCCCATGTGTGCATAAATGTGTCCGGAGGGGTTTCATGCTCCATGGTTATTTGTTTGGCCAGTTCGCAATAGGCGGCAATAGAGTCTTTGGGGATTGAGTCTGCTTGCAGGTATAGCCACAGTTGGATGCGATGCAGTTGCAGGTATCCCATATATTTGGAGTGCTTCATCTCCAGTAACTTGCAGAAGTCTTCGTAATCGTTCTTTGAGGTAGGGGCATCGTTATTGAAAATGTAATTATAAAGTTTATAAAGCTCGGCATCTGTTCCTTGTTTTACTTCTTTTTGCACGGCTGCTTCTTTGGCGCTATCCGTTTCATATTCCATCGTTTGGGAGAACTTTGCTTTCTTGATGTCAAAATCAGCTTTCTCAGCATGGCACGTTGGGGCGGATGAGAGAAGGAATCCCGCAAATATCAAAATGTATAAATAGTAGAATGCGTCTTTCATGTCGGTGATGTTAGTTCCGGCAAAGATAGGATAATATGGTGGAATATGGAACAGGAAGACGAGAAAAAGATTTGATAAAATCCGGATTCCCGGTAGGAGATTCATCTATGAACAGTTCTGTTTCCATATTCTGTTTATGAATGTCCTTATCATCCTTCTTGTTTCAGAAAATCCAAATCAAAGAAATAGTCCTTGTTGTTTTGGGGATTTACATATATGAAGCCCTCTTTGTACATGGCAAGATATACGCCCAGGCTACTTTTATCCATAAAGACAGGCTCGCTGACAAATGTCTTTTTTCTACCTTTGTAGGTGAGTGTTGCCTTTACGGTGCAAACACATCGGTCATACGAAAAACGCTCGTACATTCGTTCGGGGTCAGATAAAGCCTTACCTGCGTTGCTTCGCTGACTATCCAAGGTTTGAAAGGGAATATCCGGCTCGTTCAGTGAGCGTGGAGGGTACAAACGGTCTTGCAATGAATATGCAGGAATATCCTGCCGGTCATAATAAACGGTGTTTTTGTTTTCGTTTATAAGGCATTCGGACAAATCTACTTTCAAGGCAACTCCTTTGCTGCGAAGAAACTCTTTTCGCTTTTCTGCCGCATCATTTGCCCTCTTGTTTTCCAGCTTGCTATGAATAATCATGGCTATTACGGGAGTAGCGGCAAGGAAAGCTGTCACCAGCATACCTATATATTCTCCCATTTTCAGGAACGCATATGTCTGTATGACTAATAAGAATTCAATGCCAATTCCTATCCAATACAAGATATTATAGATTGTTTTTTTCATTCAACTCATTATATATACATAGGTGCGGTAAGCCATATAATATGGCATAAAATTACATCATTCCTTTTGTATGAACAAATGAATGGGATGATTTTTTCGCTTTGCCTTTTGTTTATCTATTATGATTGCTTTACAATCTCCATGAGTCCATATTATGCATCAGTACATTGATTATTGGCAGACGAGATCCCTTGGAATATTCTTTCAATTCTTTCAGCCCCTCGGCAAACGCCCGCCTATACATAATTTTGGCTGACGGATTTCCTCCCGGAGACC
>ERZ791659.819-NODE-819-length-19502-cov-5.31522_pt1 | contig 19502 bp, 15 predicted proteins | sample MGYA00510053_ERZ791659 | MGnify/ENA primary metagenome ERZ791659 (study PRJEB30046, sample SAMN00715192) | human gut metagenome | study: EMG produced TPA metagenomics assembly of the A metagenome-wide association study of gut microbiota in type 2... | reverse complement strand
TACATCGGCAGCGTTCCCAAGTATGACGGCTTCTGCACCGTACCCGAACACATCGGCTACCATCCCGTGGTCGGCAAGTTCCTTAACCTCTATGAACCGATAGACCACCAACCTAAAGAGGGCGATTTCTCGCATATCCAATCTTTGGTAGGTCACATCTTCGGGGAGCAATACGAGTTGGGCATGGACTACCTACAACTGCTCTACTTGTACCCCATTCAAAAGCTGCCTATCCTGCTGTTGGTATCAGAGGAACGCAACACAGGCAAAAGCACATTTCTGAATTTTCTAAAACTCCTATTTCAGAACAATGTAACCTTTAACACCAACGAGGATTTCCGTAGCCAATTCAATTCCGACTGGGCCGGCAAACTGCTTATCGTGGTGGACGAGGTGCTGCTCAACCGTAGGGAGGACAGCGAGCGGTTGAAGAACCTAAGCACCACACTTTCCTACAAGGTGGAAGCCAAAGGCAAAGACCGTGACGAGATAGCGTTTTTCGCCAAGTTCGTGCTATGCTCCAACAACGAGTACTTGCCTGTAATCATTGATGCAGGGGAAACACGCTATTGGGTACGCAAGATAGACCGCTTGCAGTCTGATGATACCGACTTCCTGCAAAAGCTGAAAGCGGAGATACCCGCCTTTCTTCATTTCCTGCAACACAGAACACTATCCACCGAAAAGGAAAGCCGTATGTGGTTTGCTCCATCGCTGTTGCATACCGAAGCCTTGCAGAAGATAATCCGCAGCAACCGTAACCGACTGGAGATAGAGATGCACGAGCTGATACTTGACATCATGGATAGTGTCGGCACGGACACATTCTCGTTCTGCTACAACGACATTCTTCTGTTGCTGGTACACTCGCAGGTAAAAGTGGAGAAGCACCAAGTCCGAAAGGTGTTGCAGGAGTGTTGGAAACTTACGCCTGCACCCAACGGACTGACCTATACCACCTACCAATTCAACTACAATCGGGAGTGTCGGTATGAGCCTGTAAAACGGGTCGGTCGTTTCTATTCTGTCACGAGGGAACAACTTGAATCCCTGTAATATCATTCTTTTTTTTGTTGAATTGATGAATAAGGATATAACTATGCTGACAATAAACAATATACACTCTCAACAAAATCTCAACAATCGAAAAGAGAAGTTGAGAGAGGAACAGCACCCGATTGTTGATTTCTCTTTTGGCGAGTGGTTTGTTGAGAAGATGTTGAGCAAATATCTTTCTGTAAATAAATGTGTTATATAAGCCATTCAACAAATCAACGTTTTTACAATCATCATCAAATCTATAGAATATCATGAACATACAAGAAGTTAAACAAATCAGAATCGCAGACTATCTGCAAAGTTTGGGTTACACGCCCGTCAAGCAACAGGGCAGCAGCTTTTGGTACAAATCACCGCTGAGAGAGGAAACGGACGCATCTTTCAAGGTAAACACAGAACTCAACAAATGGTACGATTTTGGACTTGGCAAGGGCGGTAACATCATCGCATTGGCAGCGGAACTCTACCATACGGAAGATGTAACCTGCCTGTTGAAGCGCATAGAGGAACGGACACCATACATCCGCCCTGCATCGTTTTCTTTTGGCAAGCAGCAATCCGACAACCGCACTTATCGGGTATTAAGAGTTGGCGAGCTGTCATCACCTGCGCTCATTGCCTATCTGCAAGAAAGGGGGATAGACATTGAACTCGCCAAAAGGGAGTGTAAGGAACTGCGGTTTGAGAATGCCGACAAACCCTATTTCGCCATCGGCTTCCCGAATATGGCAAGAGGGTATGAAGTGCGTAATAGATACTTCAAGGGATGTGTCGCCCCGAAGGACATCACCCATATCCGACAGCAAAAAGAGCCACGAACCGTCTGTTATCTTTTCGAGGGCTTCATGGATTATCTCTCGTTCCTGACCATCCGAGTAAAGAACAATCCGCAACACCCACGATTGAATGCACAGGATTACGTCATTCTCAACTCCGTTTCCAACCTCTCGAAAGCGGAAAGCATATTGGCAACCTATACCCGAATCGGCTGTTTCCTTGACAATGACACAGCAGGACGGAACGCATACGCCAACCTGCAACGGATGTTGGGTGACCGCTTGCAGGATATGTCGGTTCACTATGCAGGGTATAATGACTTGAACGAGTACCTGTGCAAAAAACTCTTGTCCCAATCGACAGAGCCGATAAAGGAGGAGAAGCAAGTACAATCCGCAAGGCGGATGATGCAGCCACCGAAAAAGAAAGGGCTGAAAATATAGAGGGGAACAGGTTCGCTTTCCCAAGGGTATTTAGACAGAAATACCATAGCTCAATAGGGCGTTTTCTTCACGCATTACACGGTAATGCTAAAAACTCCCTATCGAGCCAAAGGGAAATCCCTTTGGAAACCCTGAGAGCCAATGCCACAGGCAGAGAATACACTCATAACAATAACCGTAAAAATCAAACTACATGGGATATTTTTCATTGGACATAAAGAAAGCAAAAGGTTCATCGGACACCGTACAATCCGACCATATAGAGAGAAGAATCATACCTAAAAACGCAGACCCGACAAGAACGCATCTGAACAGGGTACTTATAGAATACCCCGATGGCGTTCATGGCAGGGATGAAGCGATTGCCCACAGGCTGAACACGGCAGGCATCAAGCGGAAGATTACACATGACCAAGTCCGTGTAGTCCGAGTGGTTCTGTCGGGAACACATGAGGACATGATGGACATACAGGAAAACGGAAGACTTGACGAATGGTGCAGCGACAGCATCCAATGGCTGCAAGCCACATTCGGCAGGGAGAACGTGGTTGCCGCCCATCTTCACATGGACGAGAAGACACCGCATATCCATGCAGCCATTGTTCCCATCGTGACAGGTGAAAGGCGCAAAGCCAAGAAAGAGCAGGAAGACGGCAAACGGAAGTATCACAAGAAAGCAAATACCGTCCGTTTGTGTGCCGATGACCTGTTCAACCGTCAGACCTTGATTGCGTACCACGACAATTATGCAAGGGTTATGGCTAAATACGGATTACAGCGAGGTGTGCGAGGTTCCGAAGCACGGCACACCACCACGACACAGTATTATCGGGACATACAGAAAAAGAACGCTGCCCTTGATGCAGAAAACAAGCGGTTACAGGAGCAGAAAACCGAAACCGAACAGGAACTCAGACAAGCCAAGAAAGAGGTACAGACCGAGAAACTGAAAGGTGCAGCCACCACCGCAGCGACCAACATAGCTGAAAGTGTCGGTTCTCTTTTCGGGAGCAACAAGGTCAAGACTTTGGAAAGGGAGAACACCGCCCTGTATCGGGAAGTTGCCACCCATGAGGAAACCATTGAGATACTGCAAAACCGCATACACACGATGCAAACCGAGCACAACCGCCAGTTGTTGGAAATACAGCAGAATCACCGTAAGGAGATGGCGGAAAAAAGTGTCAGACACAAAGATGAAGTATCAGGTTTGAAACGCATTATCGAAAAGCTGTGTGCATGGTTTCCTATGGCAAAGGAAATTATGAGAATAGAGAGCCTGTGCCGCCTTGTCGGGTTCAATGAAAGGCAGACCACGACATTGACTTATGGTAAGCCTTTGATATACGAGGGCAAACTTTATTCGGAGGAACATAATCGGAGTTTTACGACAGAAAGAGCAGGCTTTCAAGTGGTGAAAGACCCTGCGGACAAGTCTAAACTGACACTCGTAATCAACCGCCAGCCCATAGGCGAATGGTTCAGGGAACAGTTCGACAGGCTACGGCAGAGCATACGACAGCCAATTCAACCACAAAGGAAAAGTAGAGGAATTACATAAGTAGTTAAAACAGATTGCAATAAGCCTCCGATAATCGTATTTCCCTATCAGAGGCTTATTGCTGTTTAGATTTAGTTACGTTTCATAAATCATGATTTTTGTTTTTGATTGTCGACCTTTCTAAGTTGTGGAAGACATAAGGCTATTATAGCGAGAAGCAGAATAGCCATACCTGAGAACAAAAACCAACGGTTTACCCCGATTTGGTCTGCAAATGCACCCGACACTACCAACCCAAGCGGCATGGCAAACGACATGATGCTGCCAAGAAGTCCGAAAACACGCCCTAAATACTCGGGTTGTATCTGTTCTTGAAATAGCGCGGTCTGTACTCCATTATAGAATGGGGCAGAAAAGCCCATCAACGTACAACATATCGCAAATATCATAAAACCATTGGTTGGTAGCAAGCCGGAAACAGTCAATGACACTCCCACAAGAAAGATAGAGCCGATGATATTTGCCATGCGCTTTTTGAAACCTCCCCATGCGCCCAATAGAAGTCCGCCCAACAACATACCAACTGCAAAAACAATTTCCACCACGGAAGCATGCAAGGTACTTCCCTCGAAATAATTCATACTCATCAGCGGAAATAGCGCATTGATTGGCATATAAATGAACATATTGATTGCTCCTATCCAAAGCAATGTGAAAAGAGCTTTATTTTGTCGTATTGCGTTATAGCCAATGCGCAGTTCGGTGAAAAAGTTTTCTTGCTGCAGCGCTTCAATCGGTTGTTTTGGGATGTGAACCATTGCAACAGTGATACAGGCAATTATTGCTCCGAATACGTCAAGGGCAACCGCAGAATTCAACCCCCATTTTGCATAGAGAAAAGCGGCAATTGCCGGACTTAGGATGAAACTTGCCGATTGGATGGACTGGGTGTAGCCGGCACATTTGACTAACTGTTCTTCAGGCACTAAAAGAGGTGTTACCGCACTTAACGCAGGGGAATGGAATGCAGTGCCAACGCTTCTAATGAAGAGGATGAGCATTACTATCCATACAGGTAGTTCCGCTGACAGGGAAATTACGGTAAGTACCAGTCCAGCACAAGCTATGATGACATCTGCACCAATCATGACCATTTTCCGGTTCCAGCGGTCAACAAGTACTCCGATTGCAGAACCTAAAACCGCTTGAGGTAGAAACCCAACCAAGGTCGCCATTGACAACACCATCGCAGACCCTGTTGTATTTGTCAGATGCCAGATGATGGCCATTTGAAGAACCCCACTTGTTATCAGGGACACAGCTTGCCCCGCCCATATTGTATAGAAATCTTGTTTCCAATTTCTGATTTTTTCCATTTGAATTTTTCCTTTTATCTTTTGAATGTTTCTTGATTTTATAGCACAAAAAATCTCTCGACAAGCCTGAAATAGCATGCCGGATTACAAAGACAATGACATTCAAATCGAATTAATTAGATTTGAATGTGGAAAAATTACCAAGGTTTATGATATGCAATATTAACGGTGTTTTTACCTGTTAATATTGTACAATTGTTCATAATCATATTGAAAACCACTATATATGTTGCGACTTATCTTAATTGGGATGGTATTATATGCACACCGAATCCGCTGCAAAGTTACAATAAATTATTCGATTTTTGCACTAACTAAAGTAAAGAATTTCAATGCTTCCTGAATTTTGCCTTTCCTTTTTTATCCAAATCTGCAAAAAATAACGGCATAAGCAAATAGGTATATATCGAAAGGCAAAAAATGGCGAATACTGTTTGTATTGGATACTATATCAAAGATTTGTCGTATCTTTGCACCTGAAAGAGTTATTTGATAGTAAAACACCGCAAAACGCTGAAAATCGCACGGTTTCCTAGTCGTTACCATTACTTTTCAGATACTCCGTTAAATGTTTATTCATCAAACGGTTAGACGAAACCGTTCAGAATTTAAAATAATAACGTGTTTCATATCTTTTGTCATTTAATATAATGATACTTTATTCTTACTCAGTTTTTTTATCTTCATCTTCATTTTCGAGCGGTTCCCGTTTGTTGCGCGGATTGTCGGGCATGGGCACCTTATCAAATTCTATCACTTTCCGTGGGAGGCTGAAGGTGTACGCCGGGTCTCCTGCCGGAAGCAGGTAGTATTCGGTTGTAGCGAAAGAGAAGTTATCGTTGTAAACTGCATACGCATGAATGATGTTGCGCGAATAAGGATACTGTTCGCATACGGCATACCTGCGCAGGTCGAACCAGCGTTTTCCTTCAAAGCAGAGCTCTTTCCGACGTTCATTGCGTATTTCCTGTACCAATTGTTCACCACTGTATGTCTGGGGTGCATACGATGTGATACGCTGAGAACGTAATGTGTTCAGCGTTGAATTGGCTTTGTCTGCCTTGGTGGGTTGCATGGCACAGGCTTCCGCGTAATTCAGATACGCCTCGGCCATACGCAACATGAGGGCATCCGATATATGGCTGTACTCTATTCCCCTTTCATATTTCTTGTAGAGCCCGATACTGTCGTTTTGAGGCTCCACAGTATTTCGTCTTTTCGCAAAGAAGGTCGTTTTACGCACGTCGTTGTCGTCGAACATGGAATAGAGCTCGTTTGTCACGCAATAGTCACCGTATTGTCCTGTCACCGACCAATCGGAGCGGCAACAGATCGGATTGGAACCTTGCGAGAAGATGATCTCAGGATTAGTAGTGGTCAAAAAGGGAGTTTCATTACTGAAGTTGGAAGTCGGTGCTAAGGAGAAAAGTCGACTATTCATCACCTTTTCGGCTTCAATTTCTGCATTCGGCCAGTCTTGCATAAAAAGATAGACACGGCTCAGCAGTAGCGAAGCAGCCTCCCAACTGGCACGATGCAGTAGGTGATGGTTTTTCTGCGGACTTTCCGTCAACAGGCGGGTAGACTCTTTCAAGTCGGAAACGATTTGTTCATAAATGCGTTTCACGCTTTCGCGCTCAAATTGCCGATCGGCATCCTTGTCGTATTCCACGTGGGCACTGAGCTTCAAGGGCACGCACAACTTGGATGCGCAGGTTGACGGGCTGTATGCATCTCCATACAGATTGGCAAGGACAAAATAGAATTGTCCGCGAAGGAAGAAGGCCTCTCCTTTCACCCGTAGGTAGTCAGCATAGTCTTGATCCGTTTTGTGAGGCAACGACTCTATTTCATCCAAAATGATGTTGACGATGCTGATTCGGCGATACATGTCGTTCCATGTAGCATTGTCGTTGCTATAGTTTTTGGCCTGATAGTTGTATCGTACGTCTTGTTGCCACGCATAGTATCCATACATTGAGTTGACTGCATAGTTATAATAAGGGTGACCTATTCTGCCTGTAAGGCTCGTCCCTACGGTGTTGATATCGTCATCCAGCAGGTTGAAAAACTGGCATGACTGGTTGTTCATACCATATTCCATTTTGTTGCTCTGCATATAGACGTCTCCAATCAGGAGTTCGTCCAGTTGCTGCACGTTTTTAGGGATTACCATGTCTTGCGAATACTCGCTGAGAAAATCGCTGCATCCGCAGAAAGTAGCCGTCAATAGACAGGCCTTTATGATATTTGCTGCTTTTTGTTTCAGTTTCATGATTGTTCTTCTTTTTTAATGATTAGAATGATACCTGTACTCCCATGGTGTATGACGGACGTATGGAAAGAGCGGTTGTGGCAGAGAATCCACTCTGGCTCGGGTCTTGTCCGTCCAGCTCTTTCGAACAGATGGTAAATACGTTGTTGGTAGAGAAATTGATGCTGGCCGTCTTGAACGGAGTCTTCTGTAACATCTTCGGTGTAAAGCGGTAGCGTAATGTCAGTGACGAAAGTCTGAAATAGCTGCCTGATACCACCCGGATGTTCGAGTAGTCGTACATACTCCAAAGGTTATTGGCATACTTGGGGATGTTCGAGAGACTTCCTCCTTGCGCACTGTAATGGTTGATATAATTGGAATATTGGGGATCGGACGGACTAATCAGTGACGGATAGACTGTTTTGTACTCGTCGCCCGGAATGCGCCATCTGTTGATAAACTCTTTGCGTACGTTGTTTTCAGAAGAGACTCCCTTCATGATGTCCGAATAAAGGGCGAACTTGCGAATCTTGTTTCCCAAGTTGTAGGTAAAGTTGGTACTGAGCGAAAGTTGCTTCCACGTCAGCGTGCTATATAGTGAACCGTTGAATTTCGGTTCACGTGTTCCACTCTTTACAAGTACTGTTTTTACGATGTCTTCCAAGCTCTTGTTTTCCAACAGGTGGCGGCGGTCACTATAATCGTCGAACACCGGCACACCATTAATAGGGTTCAATCCGAGGAACTCGTAAGAATAAAATGTGCCAATAGATTCACCGCCCACAATGGCCGTTCCGTTCAGATAGTCGTCTATTTTATAATTGTTGATAACGTCGTTGTTTACTGTGTTCTTACGCAGAGAATAGTTTGTCGACAGGTACCACTGCCAATCCTCATTGCGGATGGGATAACCGGAGAGGTAAATACTGAATCCCTTGTTAGTGATGTTTCCACCGTTCATGACATATGCGGACAGACCGTTGACGGTAGACACCGGCACAGTAGTAAATGCGTCCTTAGTCTTCTTGTAATAGATGTCAGAGCCTATTGTCAAGCGGTTTTGGAAGAATGACAGGTCGAATCCCAGGTTGTACTCGTCGGTTTGTTCCCAGCGTAGGTTGGGATTTGGATATGCGTAAACCTTTGCATAGTTCTCACCGAAATAGTAGTTCGTACTTCCTTGTCGGAGAAGCAAGTTCGGTGTTTGTCCGTCTACCATATTACCTGTTTTACCATATGAGAAGCGGAGACGCATTTCATCGGCTGCTTCAAACTCCTTGCACAAAGTCTCTTTAATATTGAACATCCCTGAAACAGACCAAATCGGAAGGAACTTTTCGTTGCTGCGACTTCCGAATTTGTTGGAGGCGTCGAAACGTCCGTTCATGTTGACGGTGAAATAGTTGTCGTAGCTATATGTCATTGTAAGGTATCCGCTTATCTTGTTTGTCTTCGTTGATTGTACGGTGCGATGGGGTTGTATAGTCCATTGAGCGTAATCGGGGTATTGAAGTATTTCTTCCAACGTCATTTCTTCAAGATATTTCATACCTCTGTCTTTAAAGTATCCGCGTGTCTGATCGGTGAAGCCTTTGTTTTTGTATGTACTGACTTCGTATCCCAAGCTGGCACTCAACAGATGTTTTTGGTTGGCTCCCACTCCTTGGTGATAATTAGCTTGTGCGCGGAATGTGATGTTATCGGTGATGTTGTTACTTGTATTCAAGACTCCTCCGTATGGCAAGGCACACTTACCGTCGTCACCTTTCAGCGGAGTGTCTTCCAATTCCCCGTTCTTCAGATGTGCCACGTAGTTTGTCTTTTCGCCATACCATGTCTCCGTGGTACTTGCGCTGCGTTGATAGGACATGGTCATGGTTGCGTCCAAAATCTGTTCGTAACGGTATTGCAAGTCCAGTGCTGTAATGAGCTGGTTGGAATCGTACGTCTGCGACATATTGTTCATCTCGTTGATGATGTTGTAATTGTATTTATAGGAGGAGTCTTCCTTACGATCCATGTTGTAGGCATGACGCTTGTAATAGTAGAGTGAACCGTCGGGGTTGTAGCAAGGTAGTGCACGAGTGGTGTTGTAGGCATATCCCAAGGCATCGATTTCGCTGGGCAGATAGTTCTTCTTCGCGATGTTTCCGTTCATGCGGAAGTTGACTTGGAATGACTTGTTGATGGTGCTTTGCAGATTCAACGTTCCTGTGTAGCGGTCGTTATATTGGGTGCGTACCACGGCATCTTCGCTAGTGTATCCCAAAGAGGCGTAGTATCGTGTACTTTTGTTACCGCCTGATACGCTTAAAGTGTGATTGTGGGTCAATGCATCATGTGCCAGAATTTTGAACCAGTCGGTATTGACATTCTCAAACCAGCGCACCTGATTTTGAAATTCGTTGAAGGTGGTATTTCCTTTGATGTAGTCATAGTAGGCACCTTCATAACCCACCATGCTCATGTTGGAAGGGAATGCATAGTGAAGGTCGCACAAATCCTTGCCGAACTGTATACGTTCTTGCGAGTTCATCAGGTTGATGTTGTGGTCGGTGTAGCGGGGGCGTGCAATGATCTTCAATTCTGCCGAATAATTGATGCTGGGTGCTCCGATATGTCCTTTTTTAGTGGTGATGACAATGACTCCATTGGCAGCTCTTGTACCATACAGGGCGGTGGCAGCGGCATCTTTCAGAACATCAATACGTTCAATGTCCTGCGGATTGATTCCCGAAATGGCATTACCGATATAGTTAATGTAGTCGGGATCGTTGAGTTGTTCTGTAGTCACGTCTACCGGATCCGTAAGAGGAATTCCATCTAATACCCACAGCGGTTCGCGGTTACCCACCAAAGTTGATGTCCCGCGGATACGCATACGGGCTGTAGCACCTACTTCACCCGAGTTTGCCATGAATATCATGTCAGGTACTCGTCCTTCAAGTGCTTGTTCGATCGAAGTCATACCAGGCATCAGGATATCATCCATCTTCAATGATGTAATGGCACTCGTATTTTTGCGTGCATCGATGTTACCGTATCCGGTGATTACCACTTCATTGATTTCGTTGGATGAGGCTTGCAGCACTAACTTGATGTTCAGTTTCTGGGGATTTATCGCCAAACGTTCTTTCTTGAATCCGATAAAACTTGCCTGGATGAAGCATTTCTCCTTTTCAATAATGGGACGGGGAACGTAAACAGTGAAGTTTCCATCTATATCAGTCGAACTTCCCCATTGCTGTGACTCGTGAGTGACGGTCACCGTTGCACCGGGCAAAGGGTCATCCAGTTCGTCGTGTACACTTCCGGTGATGGCACAGAGGTTTTTCCTCTTACGGGCTTCGGTTGACGTAGGGTCTAAAAATATGGTTATGAATTCACCTCTTTCTTTGAAAAGCAGAGGAGTGCCTTCGAGAGTCTGCCGCAAGGCATCTTGTACATCCTTTGCACGCACGGAAGCGTTCGCTTTGTAAGGCGATATGTCTTCGTGGCTAAAACTGATCTTCTGATTGTAGGTCTGCGCTATCTTTTTTAGAGCAGAAGGCATGGGTTCATTCTGAAAATCAAAGGAGATTTTCTTGTCCTGTGCCCATATCTGCTGTAGCGTACATAATAGCAGCATGAACATCAAAGCGAACTTCATCTTTTTCATAACTTTTATTGATTTAACGTATTATAGAAAATCTTTAATATTCTATATGTATATCGTAAAATCAACACCGATGGGTGACAACTAGAAAAAGAAAAGTTACTTTTTAGGTGCTTTTTGTTTTAAAATCGCATTTTTACCTTCATTCCGCAACTTTATATATTTCTTGTAAGATGTAAACTGTTAATGCAAAATAGGAAGACGAAAGAGGAGCCTACATTCCGATGCGGATGTTGGCATTTTTAACTAATTCCAGGCAATCTCATTTGGAAAGAATATAATAAGGAGCCATTTCAGACAACGTGAAACAACCATGTAAGAACCTGTTTTATTTTCTTCAAGAAGGTTCTATTTTATCGTTTACTCACCAAGACAGTGTTTTCCTGTGAGTTTATACGGATCTGCACAGTCCCCATTTGGTTGAGCATCGATAAGGTTGTTTTCAAGTTGTCCGAACGTTTGGCCCAGAAAGTGAATCGATATTGTTTGATGTCTTCGTCTTTGAAAACGATTGTAGTGTTGTACCATCTTCCTAAAACTTTCATGAGACTTAGCAAGTCGGTCTGTTCGAAATAAAACAAATCTTCTTTCCAGGCTGTAAATTCATAAGGGTTCACTTTTTTAATAGTCATTTTGGAGTCAGAGTCATATTCGGCGTCCTGACCGGGCAGAAGAATCTCTTTTTGAAGAGACAGCGTATCTGTCAGAAGTACTTTCCCTTCGATTAAAGTAACATGTTTTTTTTCGTCGGTGTAAGAACGGATGTTAAACTCGGTTCCCAGTGCGCGCGTAGTGTTGGCATGATGTTTTACGATGAAGGGACATTTGGCGTTGGCAGCTACTTTGAAATAAGCTTCACCTTCCAAATGTACAGTACGCGTAGAATCGGTAAATTGTGAGGGATAGCTTAAACGGCTCTCGGCGTTCAACCATACTTTTGTGCTATCGTCGAGTATTACTTGGATGCTTTTACCGCGTGGGGTAGTGAGAGTGAGTAATTCTGTAGCCTGTGTGTGTGAAGTCTGTGTATAGTCAAGAACATGAGTATGGATAGCTGTCGTTTTCCCTTTTTGGGTAGACAGGATAATAGGACGTGACTTGTTTTCCGAGTAGGTGATTATGGTTGTTTTCGGTTGGTCGATGACATCGGCCAAAGATATTTGGGTTTCAATGTCTTGCGATTCTAGTTTAGATTTTTTTTTCATCTGATATAGGCCGACGGACAGAACAAGCAGTAAAGATGCTGCGACTCCCACGAACGTCCAATAGTATCTGATTCGTTTTTGCCTATTTTTCCGTTTTACCCGTTCCCATTGAAGATCTATGTCCGGAATGTTTGCCGGAAGAAGAAGACGGCGTTCCGCTTCGCGATATGCGAGCAGTTCATCAAACAAGTCTCTGTTGGCCTGGCTTTGAGCCAGCCATTGCTTTAACTCTTCCGATGGCTGAACTTCGGGGGTTGATAATGCGTAGACTACAAAGTCCGGTATGTTCTCTATTGGATTCATATGCTGGCTGTCTTTTTTTATTATAAATCGTTTTTTTAGTACTCAAAGGGTGATATAGTTAGTTCTTTTTTGAATATTATTAATACTTATTCGTTGTTTTTTTTACGTAACAACGCCAAGGCTCTTTTAATATGCGTTTTTACAGTGTTGATACTTATTTGGTTTTCATCAGCTACTTCTTTGTAAGTCCTTCCTTTTATAAAGCACTCGTTGAAAATATGATGCGTTTGCGGAGGAAGATGCTGTATGTTTTCCATAATCTGTTCGATTTTCTGTTCTTGCCTGATTGTCTCCACTATCGAATCAGTATATATGTCGGATGGTAGGAGAAGATTGAACTTTTTTTGCTCAGCTTCTTTTTTGCGTAGATAGTTTACACAAAAGTTCCGTGTTAGAGTATACAAAAAGGGAAGGGGAGAATCGTCCCAGGTCAATTGGTCGTATTTCTCCCAAAGGTAGCAAAACACATCATTAGTAATGTCGGCGGCACATTCTGTATCATTTATGTACCGAAGCGCGTAGTAGAAGAGTTGCTTATAATACGTTTTGAATAAAGTTTCGTAGTCTTTTTCCATTTGTTTTCTCATCTTATTCTTCTACCCGGCTTACCTGCTTGATATTCTGTTTTTTCAGATTGTTACAAATTGTCTTTACGTTACCCACATCATATACCCACAATTGCATCATTCCTTCAAAACTGCCGTCACCGATTTCATTAATCAGCTTACGGATATTAACATTGAGTTGTCTCGAAATAACTTGAGTTACTTCATTCTTGGCGTTGTGTAGCTTGCGAAGCTTTTCGATAACGATTTCTTCCAAGCGGATTTCCTTTTTCTTCAAGAATTCGCCGAGAAGTTCTTCAGCATTTTTTTGGGGTGCCTTTGATTCTTTGCGCAGAATGGTGGCCATTTTGGCACGGTCGGTCGTTGCATCTTTGGGGATCAGATTATCCATAATTGTTATCCTTTCACTTGCTTACTTTTGCAAAAATAAGCAAAATTCCGAATGGAACAAACGGGATACCGTTTATTTGTATATTTTCAGAAAAGAGTTATAACAAGGTGAAAGCCTTGCAATATCTTTTGGTCATCTCCTTTGAAGCCAAAGCATTCTTTGAAAAGACACGGATATCATCGCTGTCCGCCGAAAAGATTGTCTATAGCCAAGAGCAACGGAAAGAAACAAAGGAAAAGATATCTAGAACAATTATGTGCTGATAACAATCCATTAATCGGGGAATACACCATTCAAAGAATAGATGGAACCAACTTCACCTATCAATTCCATAATAATGAAGGAAAAGAAACGTTTAGCGTGAAAGTTGCATTCTTTGTCAATGAGAAAAAAATGTTTTATATACAATTTCTTCACTTCAAAAAAATAAGATACTATGAAAAAAGACCCTTATTGCGGAGAAGATGTTCGGAATTGTCAGACCACCGATAAAGCAATCATACGTATATTCCCTTCAAAAATAACATATTCAAGATTTACACTATAGAATTTCTATTTCCTCTTTAGATAAGCCGGTTGCTCCGATAATTAACTCTATTGAAGTTCCTGATGACTTTAAGTAACGGGCTACTTCTATGGCTTTCTTTTTCTCTCCTTCTTCTCTTCCTTTCTCCCGCCCTTTCTCCATTCCTTCTTCCCTACCTTTCTTTTCCGCCGTAGATATGACACTATACCAGTCACGGAAATTTTTCAAACTGTCCCAGTACTCACTCAGTTCAGTCTTGGTAAACTTTGCAATTTCTGCAGTTTCAAAAAGGCGGTCAAAAACTCTGTTCTGCAATGCTCTCGGACGTTCAAGCAAAGAGGCAAGATTACGCAGAACAAACAACCACTTGTCAAACATGCTCTCCAACTCATCCTCGGTCTTATTGAATTTGGGCATCTCAAGATAAACAAAGGTAAGTTTGTCATAGAAAACCTTGTGTGTATAAAGGTCTACAAGCTTCACCTCATGATGGAAATACTCCTCATCAGAATTGTCAAAGGAGAAATTCAGGATACCTACCACATAGACAGCTTTCAACTCATAATCCCATTCCCCACGTTTAGCCTGTTCACGAATAGGGAAAGTGGAATAAAAGACACTGCGGTCCTTAAAGAACTGCTGCTCGCCACGCTGCATCTCAACCAAGAACTTCTCACCCTTCTCATTTTCACAATATACATCAAATACGGCCCGACGGTCATATTCCTGCGTTCCAAGATGTTCCGCATTAAGATAAGTGACATCCTTGATTACCTCCTCTTTGAATAAGAGTGCATTTAAAAAACTAATCAACAATTCCTTATTCATTACTGTACCAAAAAGCAACTTGAATCCGAAATCGGTATATGGATTCACATATTTATCCTGTATTCCTTCCGTTCCCATGTTTTTTCCTTTTTTATAGTTTGAAATGCCAATCCAGCCCTTCGTATAACCAATATATGTACCTCTCTTTGAAATGCCTTAATAGCCTTTCAAAGCGTTATGTACAAAAGTAGCAATAATCAGATAAAATCAAGCGGAAAAAGATGATTTTAACGCAAGTTCTAGATAAGAATTCATTTTGCCCCATGTTATCAGGGCATTTCCCTTCATTGTGAAATTATTTTTAATTATAAAATTTCAGATAGGAGATTAAGACAATCGCATCAAAACTCCAAGTTCCAAACTGCATTCCAAAGCAAACAATTCAAAACTTAACGAACTACTATATATATAAACGATACTGCGAATATACCCCTTGCAGAATCTTACGTAATCCATTGTTTGCAGCGAATAAAGCAGTAGACAAAATTTCTCCAATTGCTCCATTATCTGTCACTACAGCTACCTGTCCAACACCTTCCACCAATTTTCCATCCTGAGGAGAAACTATATGCCGACGACAGGGAGAGTCATTACCGGAAGTAGTAAGGCATTCATTATAAAGCAGTATATCATTAATTTTCCATCCCAACCCTGCCGGATGGTTTCCTAAAGCAAGAACAGAACTGTTACCCATATTTATCAATGCATTTTTTATCATAGCTTCATTCAATATGCCTCTAATGATATCTAAAGCATATCCTTTGAGGAAACCGGACAAATTAATGACAACTCCTTGTTGTGAGAAATAGACACTACGATCTTTGGCTGACAAATGAACGCAATGAATGGTAGTTTGATTATAATTCTCCGAATGAGTTGTGACATCGAAACACCCCAAAGTTTTACGGTTGTACTCCAAACATACAGCAATCATCGAATAAAGTTCTTCACTAAGAACAACCGGAGCAACGGAAGCTCTCTGATTGAGCAAAGACAGTTCACTATCTGATGCATAAAAGTTTGCCGTTTTTTCCAGTCGGCACAATGCATCATAAATACAATTAATCACAGACAGTAATTCTCTTTCGGTTTTCCGACTATACAAGACAATGTCCACCCGTGTATGCATGGAAACAAACCAAGCATAGAGCAATACATCACCATCATGTGACGATCTGTACAAATATTGAATAGCAGTCTGCATCATAGAATAAGGTAATACTTATTTATAAATAATTAATAGAGGGTGGAGTTCGTCCACCCTCACAATAATAGCATTCTCTTATTTCAGCTCTTTAATCTTCACATTCTTGAACCATACCTCGTCTCCATGGTCTTGCAGAAGGATATTTCCTTCCTCTGCATTGCCGAAGTCAGACCAGTCCTTATACTTACTGTATGCCACCAATGCATTCCACATATCGTTGTTGCGGTCGTATTCAATCAGCTTCACGCCGTTCAGCCAGTGTTCCACGTGATTGCCTTTTACGATGATGGTAGCCGTATTGAACTCTTTCATCTTGAAAGGTTTGTCTTTCGGAGCCGGGATGAGATCGTACAACGAACCCAGTTTTCTGTTGCCTTTCACACCTAATTTGGCATCAGGATGCTTTTGGTCATCAAGTATTTGAAACTCACATCCGACGGCAGAACCTTCACCTTTATTCAGATCCGGATTTACGAAATATTTGATTCCGCTATTGGCACCTTCAGTAATCTTAAAGTCTACTTTCAGGATGAAGTTCTTGTATTTGCGGGTCGTCACAATGTCGCCGCCGTTGGCAGATTCTGCACCGTCACTCTTTACTACCTTTAATAGTCCGTTCTCTATCTTCCATCCGTTGGCAGGGAATGAAGAAATCTTGGCGCCGCGCCAGCCTTCGGTCGTCTTACCGTCCCACAGGAGCGCCCAACCCTCTTTTGCTTCGCGCGGAGAGAGGGTGTTGGCAATCAGATTCACCTCCGGTACCTCCGGCGTTTCCGGTGTCTGATAACGTTCTACGTCCTTTGTGCAGATACGGATGTTTTTCCAACCGATTGTTTTTCCTTCCTTCTTCTTATCATTGCCGATAGAATGCACTTGCAGCGCAATGAAACCTTCCGGAGTCAAGTCGTCCCAGATATTGGCACAAGGAATTCCGTTTATCCAAGTGCGGATAGAGTTACCGATTGCTTCGATACGAGCTTTATTCCATGCGTTGTTCTTAAAAGCGGTCTGTGCCGACGGGTTCAGCGTCAGGGGATAGAGCCAGCCCCGGCGTGCTTCGTCATAGATACCGCCCGACCAAGCACGCTTGGAAGGATCGATTTCAAACTGATACCCGTGTACGCGTCCTTTGCGATACTCTTTCTTGCTTTCGCTGCGGAACTGTACGCCGGAATTCAGGTTGTCGTCTACCTTGAATTCAAATTCGAGGATAAAGTCGCCGTAGTTCCTGGTGGTTGCCAGGAAAGTATTGGGAGTGTTAGTCCTGGAAATGCCTATAATGGCACCATTTTCAATCTTATACTCAGCTTTGCCGTTCAGTTTCTTCCATCCTTTCAGGTTCTTGCCATTGAAAAGAGGTTCCCAGTTCTGTGCGCCTAATGAGGCTGCACAACATAAAAGTAAAGTCAATACTATATTTTTCTTCATAATCATTTTATTTTTAATGTGAATTCGATATAACTTCGCCTGCATAGTTTCCTCTCCTCCTTCCTGAAGGAGGAGAATGAAAAGACTGTTTTCTATTTATAATTTATAGAATTCATCCCAGCCTTTGCGCGGCGGAACTCCCGTCAGCATGGCATTGGCGAAACTGTTGTTCGTGATCTGCTTCGTGCGGGGATCGAAGAACAACTGTGTGTTCAGTCGTTGAGCCATCACACCCAGTGAGAAGACTTGGCTCAGCACACCGTTAATCTCAAACGGCGAGCGCGTCTTTTCAATGCCTTGACATGCCAGCAGGAAGTTCTTGAAGTGGTTGGACGGGCTTTTCGGCACTTCGGGCAACTTGCCTGCCATCTCTGTGGCTTTCTCTTCGGGGATGATGGACAGCGTGCTGCCGTGGCTGCCACCTTTGAATATCAAATCTTTCGTATAGATAATCTTTCCCGGATTTAATTTGGCTTTCGGAGTATTGCCCTGATTGGTGGCCGGAATATTCGGATCCAGTCCTGAGACTCCATAACCGGCAGGAATCGGAGGAAGATTGTCCAGACCGTCATACCAGGTGACATCTACCGGTGGCATCCCCTTGCGCTGCGGGAAGCGGAAAAGAATCGTGGAAGAATACGGGAAGAAATAGTCGTTATGCCCTTTGGCATATTGCATGGTGATTTCGTAGGGCAATCCCAGTTCCAGGAATTCGTGGGCGGTATCAAGGATGTGCGCTCCCCAATCGCCCAATGCACCCATACCAAAATCGTACCAGCAACGCCATTGCCCCAAGTGATAGTCTTTGTTGTACTCGTGGTAGGGGACGGCTCCGAGCCAGGTGTCCCAGTCCAGGTCTTTCGGAAGTTGTTGTCCCGAAGGAAGCTTATAGATATTCGTATCCCACTTATGCCAACGGCGCGGGTTGTTCATGTGGGCGGTGATGGCAGTAACGTCCTTGATGATACCTGCATCCATCCAAGCCTTGAACTGGAAATAGTTGGCTTCGGAGTGACCTTGGTTTCCTACTTGCGTCACCAGGTTCGGACGTTTACGCGCGGCTTGCATCAACAGTTCCGCCTCGTAGAAGGTGCGTGCCAGCGGTTTCTCCACATATACGTGCTTTCCGGAGGCCAAAGCCAGCATGCTGATCGGGAAGTGGGAGTGGTCGGGGGTAGCAATCGCTACAGCGTCAAAGTCGTTGCCCGCCTTATCAAACATCTGGCGGAAATCCCTGAACTGCTTTGCTTTCGGATACTTGGCCATGACCTTTTGTGTATGCTTGGCACCCATGTCCACGTCACATAAAGCTGTTACTTCCACCATGCCTGTCCGTTCAAAATCTCCAATGATCTGCTCTCCACGGTTACCGATGCCGATATAGGCAATCTTCACTTTGTCACCGGTTCCTTTTTTAGGTGCAGCGTTCTGTGCATGCAGCAAGTCACCGGTTCCCAATGCCAACCCGGCCGAGGCCATCGACATTGTTTTCAAAAAATCTCTTCGTGTTACCATAAATTATTTATTTTCATTGATATTGATTAAGTTCGTGAACGAGTAAACAGTGCCCGTAGCCCGTAAAACAAGAGACGCAGAATCCCCCAGCAGGCATAAAGCACAAAAGTAAATATTATTATATAAAATATAGACGTTATCATCTCCGTAAACGGTGCATGATAAGCAATAATTGCATAAAGATGCAGCAAATTGGATACTACGAAACAAACGAGTAAAGTTATTAACTCTATTTTCTTACGTCGTACGGTTACAATCGTGTCTTTCATATCGTTTCGGATGTTTTTACAGATTGATGATTCAGATAGTCTATTTTATACTCATCAGGGAAATAAAGCGTCCGCTCTTCTTCCAATGCCTGATGCCCCAACAAGCAGAGCATACTTGCATAATATCCTTCTTCCGCTATGTTTTCAGGTTGTCTCTGTGTGATGACGGCTTCAACGAAAGCCTCGAGCAACAAGG
>ERZ791659.815-NODE-815-length-19581-cov-4.45007_pt1 | contig 19581 bp, 16 predicted proteins | sample MGYA00510053_ERZ791659 | MGnify/ENA primary metagenome ERZ791659 (study PRJEB30046, sample SAMN00715192) | human gut metagenome | study: EMG produced TPA metagenomics assembly of the A metagenome-wide association study of gut microbiota in type 2... | reverse complement strand
CTGTTACTGTTATTTTATGCTATTTCCCAGAAAAAATCAACCATTTTTAATTGTTTTCGTAATTTGGGTGATTTCATGATGTACTCTTCTCCCTATCCTGCTTTTCCAGCAATGCATCCATATATCCTTGCACACGAAACTGATCGCCTTCATCCAACTTTCGATACTTATGCATCACCGGGATCTCACCTGCTCTGAGGTTTCGTTTTACCTCCTCTTTAGATTCCATGATCTCACCTGCAGAGATCCCCATTGCTTTACATATTTTCCGAATGTTTTTCTCCCGTACCTCATAGTCTTCTTTTTTCAAAATGCTCCATATCGTGCTTTGTGGAATACCGCTTTTCTTTGAAAACCGGTATGCTGTCATATGATTTTCCCGCAGATAATCCATCAATCTTTTTCTTACTGTACCGCTAATCTGTCTCTCCCCCTTGCAATACTCAATTTGTAACTACAATTAGTATACTTTTGAGTCGGTTCGTCTTTCAACCTATATGTTTCGTATGAAATCGTATGATTTATCATACGCTTTCGACCTTTACATCAAGGAGATTGTACAATTTGAAATTTCCATTATTTTGGAATTTTCGGAGAATCATGTGATTTTATTTGTTTTCTGATAATTTTCTATAATACACTGTGCCTTTTGACACAACTGGTCGATGATGGTCGGATCTGATGTCGTTTCGATCTTGATATGTTCACTCAGGTTTATGATCCAATTACAGATTGCCGTCTTGGTGGATATGATTCGTATTCGAAAAAGATGCTCTTGTGTCTTTATCTTAGACGTGATCCGAAATTCCGTTTCCACTGCTTCAACAAGATATTCCTCCACCATAAGTGTGGCACTCACCGGCTTTTCATAGGACATTCTCGGATGTTCCTCCATATATCGTGAGATTTCAAAGGAAGAATCGATACCCTCCAATTGACTCATGCACTTTCCCTGCTCCATCGGGTGCATTGCCACCTGTTGCATTCGATCAATGCGATAATGAGACAGATTGTCTTTTCCATCCGTATTGCAGATAAGATAATACCAACCGCCACTAATGACCAGGAAATATGGTGTTACTGTATATACTCTGTCCGATAGTTTCCCGTTTTTCCGATACCGGAATGTTATTTTTCTCATTTTCTTGATCGCTTTTCCGATTTCCATCAAATATTGAAAAAGCTGCTCACACTGGCATCGCTTGAATGTCTCCCGGTATTTCACATATTCAAACCAGCTTCCAAAATATTTGCTTGCACAACGTTTTAATTTGTCCAGAATCCGACTGGCACATCCATCGTCCACGCCGGGTGAAAATAATATGCTGTCATGCAACAGGCGTATCTCCGTATCCGAAAACAATCTGTTGTTCAGACAATATACCTTGATGTATCCGCCGGGCTGCTCCGGATTGGCAATCGCTTTTTCACAGATCTGAAGTTCCTCTCCCTCATTCAAGCACCACTGTGTTTCATGGAAAAATAGATTGAGCTGACGAATGTTAGAGGATACCAGTTTCCGCAATGCAGGTCTTCCCATCCTTCTTTCCGATTCAAATTCATCCTCCAATCTGTCACATATATATTCCATCGAGATCATATGATCCTTATCTGCATGGATCCATAGTATCCTAAGCAACAATAACGGAATCATCTTTTTACTGGTCGTTCGCCCCATCTGTGTTCTTCTCCCTTCTCTCCACCAGAACACAGCCGCCTCTTTTCTTTTGTGCAAAAAGAAAAGAGGAATCATGTTCCTGACATGTTCCTCTTAATTCTTTACTAATGATTCATATTCATTTACTTTCCAGGTTTGGCGGTATGTACTCTGTCAATTCTCCTAAGTCTACCTTCAAGTACAAACACAATTTACATAAAAACTTCAAGTCCCATCGTGTCTGTTTGTTCTGACAATATCTGTTGAAATTTGTACGTGGAATGTCCAGTTCTTTGCAGACCTTCGTCTTGCTTATTCCACGGTCTTTCAAAATTTCTTCAATGCGTAAATGAAGATGACCAAAATCAGTAACATACTCATTCGTACTTTGCATGTGAAACATCTCCTATAAAAGTATACTTTTATTTTATAGGATTAGTCACATTTATATAATTCCCTCTTATGTCACTCACAGATGTGTTATATTCTTTAGTAATAAAAGCAAATATTGATTCTCGCTGATGAAGAGTGATGAGGTGGTTAATATCCTCAAACATATCAACAATTTTAGTTTGTTCCTCTACAGTTTTTGGTATTTTAATCCTTCCCTCAAGGAATTCTTTATCTGTAATATTAACATTATTTCGGGCTCCAATATTAACTAACGGAAATAAATATTGATCGAGTCTTTCTTTATCTTCTAAATAACACTGAATAAATCTCGTATAACTTCCGTTTTCCCCTGCTGTAAATGGTAATGATGTTGCTGCCGCATCACTTCTTGCTGTTTCTGCTGAAACTGTCTCTGTATAACGCTCACTCATTGGTTACTGATATCATAGCAAAATGAGTGTTATTTGTCAGTAACGCTATGTTTTGGAGCACTTACTGTGTCACGCGTCGAATTATAGTTCCCACCTACGGCAGTTTTACCGCAGATTAAATCCTACATCCGATCTGGAACACTCATTTTTAATCCCTTGAATAGACTGAGGTCCTTTTGCCATAAGCATCGGAATATGTAAATCTATACAAGGCGTCTTCACTGCGATATCTCTCCTTATAGAAAACTCTTCCTTTTGAATCCTTTAATTATAATAAACAAAAAGAATCTATAGGGGTTTGCAACAATGCAATCATCTTCTCGACTTCTAATCGCAATGTTTGTGCAAGTGTTTGATTGTGACGCTTGGCATATTTTTTTCTGTCGTACTCATATTCCATCAGGCATACATCCACTTTCGGTCTTCTTGGCCTTGCCATTTTTATATATCTCCGTCACATCCTAACCACAGTATGCTTTTTGTCCACCAAAAAATCAAGCACTTTCTCCATAATTTTCTCATTCATCCTTTTCCACATCGGCATGGATATACTACCATACTTTTATTATTCGGAATTTTTTCGTGTGGTTGTCACCCTACCAAAATTTCCTTTCCTTAAATGTTATGAAGCCTTCGCCTCTGTTTTCGTTTCCTTTTCTATTTGAGATTTAATTTAGCCACTCCTCATAAAAACTCCAATCTCCGTTTCCTTTCTTCCATCGTTCCAAATATCTTTCCTTCGTCTGATACATATCACTCGCAAACTAGAAAACTTTATGTCTAACTTCATAATTTTTTTCTTATTTCTTGTATTTTATTTTTTCTCTCTAAAACACTTACATCACATTGTGCTAATAATTCCCAAAAAACATCTGCAGCAGATAATGTTTCTAAAAAAAATTCTTTTTTTTCTACCATATATGTCTTTTTACCTATAATTATCAAAAGTCCATTCCGATTATTTTTTTCGTTTCTCAATATCACATTTAAAGGTTGGTCAGGAAACCAAAAACTCGTTTCCCTTTTTCCTTCTATTAATTCATCTATTGCATCTATGAAGTATGACCACAAATGATTAATCAAATCATATTGTTTTAATCCCATAATCTCTTGAGTATAATATTTTATTACAATTGCTCCTTCTAAATAACAAACATCAGTAATAAATTCTATGTCAGTATCAGGTTCAATTTTAATAAAACAATTCCTATGTTTAATATACGTTTCTACTGTTACCATTTTTGTATCCTCTCTCTCTATTGGGTATTGTCAAGCCACTACCTAGTTTTATTGTTCTAAACCTTGATTTTATGGGGTTTTGCAATAAAAAGAACAATGTCCCCCTTTTTGATGTATAATGTAATCTCCACAAAAACAAAACACGAAAGGATTTCATTGCTCATGGACATTATACTTTATTTACTTCAATACATCAATTACCAACGTAAAATTATTGGTCAATTATTAAACTTTATCTGCAATACATACCTCTCAAACAGTGGTCCTTTGACGACTCACATTCCCCAAAATACCAGAAATATAAGATCGACCAGCTTCCACGCATCATTTCTTTTCAACAGGAATGGAACTGGAAAGATCTTATCCCATACTATCAGAAACGCTACCACAAAACGCTTCGCCCGGTATTCCGACGGGTTGCCTGCGATATCCCTTCCTCCTGCCGCTGCCCGGCTTGCGATGCTCCTGTAGATTATCTGATGTGGAATGACGGGAAAAAGAAATCTCAAGTCTTATGCAAAGTCTGTCAGTCCCGTTTTTCGCCCACTAAAGATAACCGTTTTTCAAAAAATCATCGGTTAAACTGCCCTCATTGCTGTCACAGTCTTGTTCCCATCAAAAGCAGAAAGCATTTCATCATCCATAAATGTGTAAACCCTAAATGCTCTTACTATCTCTATAATCTCAAAAAAATAGAGAAAAATCATCTTGATGAGGCACATGGAAAAAGCAGAAATAAACTCCATTACATCTACCGTGAATTTACGATAGATTTCTTTAAGATGGATCTGTCTTCCCTTCCAAAAAATGCATCATCATTACGGTTTACTAAATTTGACTCACATGTCATGCCGCTCTGTCTGACATATCGTGTCAATCTTGGACTGTCTCTCCGCAAAACTTCTCAGGCACTTAAGGACATCCACAACATTTCAATATCTCATCAGAGTGTTGCTAACTACTGCAAAACTGCAGCTCTGTGCGTAAAACCCCTTGTTGATCACTTCGATTACAAAACCGGCAATGTCTTTACCGCCGATGAAACCTACATAAAGATCCGCGGGTTCAAAGGATACATCTGGTTCATCATGGATGCTGCCAAACGATCCATTATCGGATATCAGATCTCTGACAATCGCGGTGTAGGTCCCTGCATCCTTGCAATGCGCATGGCATTCCGAAATCTGGAAAAACTTCCGGAACATTTCAAATTCATTGCAGACGGATACAGTGCTTATCCGCTCGCCGCACAGCAGTTTTTCAGACAATACGGTGAAAAGTTCAAGTTTGGCATCACACAGGTGATCGGGCTGACCAACGATGATAAGGTTTCCACGAAATACCGTCCTTACAAGCAGATGATCGAACATCTCAGCAGAACCTATAAATCCTCTTACCGCCCGACCAACGGCTTTAACAATATCGACGGTGCCAACTACGATCTTGCACTCTGGGTAGCTTATTACTACAACTTCCTGCGGCCACATCAACACACCGGTTTTCGTGTCCTAAATCATGTACAGATGATCGACAACGCTGACAACATGCCTGGCAAATGGCAGCTCCTCATCTTTCTCGGACAACAGCAGATAAAACAGATGCAGTCTGAGAACTGTTCCTAGATTTGGAGCCCGAGTTAAATATCAGCCACCGTAAGTTCCGCTTACGGCTGTGTCCTTGAAGGCACACAAAGGCAATGCTAGAATGCTATGATATCGATGGAGAGATTTAGAACTGTTCCTGGGTTTCTCGCCGTCGTTATAACGATCAGAGCATTGCTTTTGTGCGCCCTCAAGGATGGCGTCACTATCCAAAAAGTAAAATATCTACAGTTGTCAAGGTTCAATATGAGCCTTTTTTCTTGGCTCGTTTTTTCATATGTCACTTGACACTATCCTCTATTGTCAAACAAATCTATTTTGTAAATTCCAACTTTTTTGTATATAATAGCATATGAAAACGCTGAAAAACAGTATATTACACACAAAAATGCGATTATTAATCGGAATTTACCATCATCCAGCGGAATGAATAATACTAAGCCCGTCCTTTCTACTGTTTTATACATTATAAACCAGATATTATTTAGGATAAAATTGCCCTATTCTTCCTTTGCTTATGCCAACTACATATTTTTTCCCATCCACAACTCCACTAATTTGATATAATGAATTAGTTCCCTTAGTGATAACCTTATTTCTATTTTGTGCAATTATTTTTCCCACAACATCCTGTATATCTTTTACTGTCATTTTTTTATCCAAAAAAGATTGCGTCGCTTTTACTGTGCCATTCCAATATAAAGGATGATGCCTCTCCAAAATATGTTTCATTCCCTTTTTATCCAATAATAATGTCTGATTAGAAACTCTCCAAAACTTGGATTTATAGTTTCTTAATGCATTTACAACCTTGCTTGGTATGGCTTTTTTTATTCCCTTTTTGGTTATTTTTTCAGTTGCCCTTTTTATATGGGCAATCTTCTTTACTTTTAGTTTTTTTGCCTTGTTGATATATTTTTTATTCTTATAAAGAACTTTTGCTCGTTTCGCCTTGCTTGCTGTTCTTAATGACTTTGAAGCTGCCCTTGTACCTTTTCCCACTTTGCTTACTTTAGCTGCAGTCTTCGCAACTTTAGCTGTTTTCGCAGGTACTTTCGCTACATAAGAACCCGGTACTCCCGGAATAAGAGAGGCTGCATCCCATAGTAAATATCCCGCATTTTCCCATGACGGATTTGTACACATTGAGTAAATACTATCTCCCAGACTCACTATATCAAATATAGTCTCCCAAATATTCCCACTCGGATCTACCCTATTTACCCCATCATTTCCGCAGTAAGTATACAAGTGTAAACTCAGAGAATCTTCCTCATCACCTGTATAGGTATCCCTTGTTAGAAATCTTCCCAAGTATGGCTGGTAATACCTGGCTCGGAGATAAATGGCATCCGTCTCCTTATCGTAGTATTCACCACAATAGCGGAAAGGATTCTCATCCTTTCTATCCGGGTTCACTTCATTCCCGAAGGAATCATACTCATAGGTCTTGATGACTTTGCCACTTTCATCCGTCAACTGTACCACATCGCCATGAGGATTTTTGACATAATACTGCTTCTCTGTTCCTTCTCCCTGATCCGCATATACAAGGTCATTTCCACAGATATACCGCTTCTGCACCTTGCCGCTGTCAGAGAGTTCCATTACCAGTTGATCCCCGTCCCAGACAAAAACTGTTTTTTCTCCATTCACAGTCTTGCTAGTACGCAGTCCCTCGGCATCGTAAGTATAGTTTACCTTATAATTTTTCGTAAGCGTCTGTGTCAACTGATTTAGCGCATTGTAATGATTGACTACATTTTCATTAAGACGATTATCTCCCAACGTTAAGTCGATATCAATATACGTGCTGTCTTTCTTGTCGCTTGGGATTTCATAACGGTTGACCGTGGCAAGCTGGTTTCCGTTCTTATCATTTTTATAGATAACAACGGAATCCTCCTCCGTATTCGTATTTAAGGTGTCTGTGCAGAGCAGTTCGTCATTTTTATTATAACGGTAAGCAGTGATCTTATTTCCCACCTTCATTTCCTTACGGTTGTTATTACTGTCGTAAGAATAGGTGATGTCTTCGCTTTCGGTTCTGGTCTCTTTCCTGATACGCCCCAGCAAATCATAGGTATAGGCGGCTGTGCTGCTTCGCTTCTTTCCATCTTTGTCAAGAACCGAAAAAACTTCCTTGGACTTCTGCCCGTTTTCTAAGTATTCCAAGCTGTACTCAGATACCACCCCGGCACTGCCCGTCTGGTTCTTCATTCCTGTCAGGCGGTTCTGGTAATCGCAGGTGTAAGTGGCGGTCAGGTTATTTCCCGACACTTTCCTCTCTGACAGGTTACCATTGTCGTCATAGGCATATCCCACTATCTGATTACCTTTATCATCGGTAACGGAAGCCAGTTTGGATTCCCCATCATAAGCATAGCGGAGAGAAAGTTTATTTTCCCCGCCTATAGTCACGTCAAAGGCAGACTTATTGTCGGCACTGTCGTAGGCATAACTTTTGACAATGTCCTTATTCTTGGTAAGTTTTGTTGTCTCTCTAGTAACCTGCCCAGACACATCACCATAGCTAAATCTGGTATCATCCCGGGTTTCCACATCCCCATAGGCATTGTAAGTATAAGTGTGAGCGGTTTCTTTCCCTGTCTTCTTCTCTTTTGCCACCATCTCCGTCAGGCGGTTTTGATAGTCGTAGGTGTTTTTCAGAGTATTGCCATTTTTATCTACGGTTTTTGTGAGATTGCTGTTTTCATCATAAGAATAACTCTCTTTTCTCCCCTCCGGGTCAATAAGTGCCACCAGTTCATTTTTCTCATTATACTCATACTTTGTCTCGGCAATAGTGTCCGTCTTTTTCTTTCCATTGACAGTAAGGCGGTAACTTTTTCCTGCATAGGAAAAGGTATCTGCTTCCTCTCTCGTTTCTCCGGATTCACTTCCTTTCGCTGCATTTCCTGCTTCTGTCCCGCTACCAGAAGCTTCTCCGTTTTTATCGGATATTTCGGAAACGGATATGGTTAAAGGGCTGGTCATGCCGGCAAACTGGCGCACTTTGTTTCCCATGATATCATAAACATACTGGACATATTGTGCTTTTCCATCTTCCATACAGTTTTTTACCATAACAAGACTGCCCCGTTTGTCATAACTATACTCGGTTCTTGCTGTCCTGTCAGCGTCTATTTTGTTATTCTGTGCTATAACATTTCCTGCGGTATCATACTCTGTAATGGTGGTCTGGTAATGGATGTTTCCATCTTCCTTTTCCAATGGATATTCTGCCTTTATCATCTGGCCAAGAATATCATAAGTGTAGTTTGAGGAAACTCCTTCTTTCGCACCCCTTGGAGTATATTCCCTTGTGACATTTCCCTGGTCGTCATAGTCTGTTTTTACAATCTGTGTCTGCCAATCTGCCTCACCCTCTTTCCGGCTCTTTGTCTCTGTCCGGCTGATATTTCCGTTATCATCATAAGTAAACAGAGTCTGTGTCTCGTAGATTGGAAGCCATTTACCATCCTGCTGTTTTTTCGTAACTATGTTTTCCTTGACATTTCTTCCAAAATTGTCTGTCTCATATGTTGAAACAACCTCGGAACGGTTTTTTCCCCGGATGGTTGTTCTTGTCTCGGACAGGATGTTTCCTTCTGCGTCTGCCACAGTTTTTGTAATACTCTCGCTCAGCACGTCATCATTAAACTGGTCATAATAATTGTCCGTATCCACCTCCGACTGATATGCTGATGGATTTAGTTCCTTGCTGTAACTGGTAGTAATCGTCTGGGCGACATCCTCCTCACCAATGACTTCTGTGTCCTCTTTAGTAAAGTTCCATGAAGTACAGTGTTTTGCATCAAGTTCCCCATTGCTGAAACTGGCACTGCCTATCTGTTCACCTAGGTCATCATAAAAATATTTACTGCCACTTAGGACTTTGTTTCCTCTGCCCGTAATATAAAAATTAGGAATCGTTTTGCCGTCTTCATTGACAATAAATTTCTTTTCATCGGGCTGGAATGTATACGTCCGTTCCTCCAGCAAGCGATCATTTTCTTCCTGCTCTAAGTCCGGGGCGTCTTCCTGTCCCCCAGTTTCCGTTCCATATTCATAAACACTTTCTGTCCATGTACCGGATGCTTCATCCTTGCTGATGATTGTATTGCCAAAAGCATCCTGTATGTCAATAGAGGTGCGACCATACTCATCCAGCATCATGGTTTTCAAGGCATCCGTGGATACATATCCCTTGTCTTTGGATTCATACTCCGTCCCCACTGCCTCTATAGTTTCTTTTTTGTCTCCAGTTTCTGGGTCGTAGGAGGTTTTTGTGACAAGACCATCCTTGTCTGTGGTAGACAGGCAATTTCCAAAAGAATCGTATACTGTCTCTTCTTCCGTGTATGTTCGGTTTGACGCTGGATTTTTTTCAGAATTCAGCGTAACATTCTTTTTAGTCTGCTGTCCCAGCACATTATATGTATAATTATTCTGGATGATTTCCTTTTCCCCGTCACTGCCATAGGTTGGAAAAACTTTTCCCTGAGTTTCATTTCCCTGCGCATCGTATTGGAAATCTGTTTTTGATATCGTTTTATAGGCAGTGCCATTAACACTTCTCTGCTCGGAGATGCTACTATAGTCAATGCCATTAGAAGTTATCTTGCTTTCCAATTTGATTTTTGTCTTTACAGAATCATAGAATTCCTGCCTTATCAGAGTACACAAACAGAAAGGCTTGTCCTCTGCCGGATAGCCAGTATCCGTATTGTAGTAAGCATATGTTACTGTGTGCAGATATTCTTTTCCCTTATTTTTCGCAAGGTATGCCTTAGGCGATTTTTCTGTCAGGAGATTCCGGTATTTGTCGTAGGTATACCCCTGCTTTGAAGTGACTTTTCCACTCCCCTTTTTACCATAACATTTGCTGGTTTCTAATGTAACGAGAGAACCATTCCCATCCCTGTCATATGTGTAGCTGCTTTCCACTTTTTCTGGTCCATAATCCACCTGGTCAACCAGTAGCTTGTTTTCATTGTAGATACAAACACTGACATTTTTCTTTGTGCTGCTTTTCAGATGAAGATTTTCCGAATTAATTTTTGATTTCTTATACTTATAATCGTAATACTTTCCGTTGGTTTTATATTTGTTGGGATTGAAAGTACTGACTACGGTTACCGTCTTTAATCCGCTGTTGCCATACTGCCAAACCTCATCCTGTGATTCCTGAAAATCAGCAAAGGAAATCAGACTGTTCCCCTGCTTCTGGAAATAATCATATTTGATTCCGTTTGATTTTTTTCCGGTTTTCGTATCCTTCTCATACTCCCTGGTGACATAGAACTGCTCCGTTACCACGTCTCGTTTCTGGTCGGTTCCGGATTTCTTTTCTCCCCGCAGGGAGCAGGCACGGTATTCATAGTGCTGTTCGCTTCCGTCTGCGGTTACTTTGGTCAGCAGATAACTCTGGTTAGTGGAAACTCGCTGTGACGCTACTCCGGCGCCGGAAGTGTTGACCAGCCGCTCCACAGTCTTGTAACTGTATTTTTCCTTACTGCCGTCCACTGTTGCACCAACAAGGATTACACCATGCAGCCGGTCACCATGCAGGGGTGTATAGGATTTCTCCTCCGTTTCATAAGTAATGGTTTCCCGGGACACGCCTCCCTCGACAGTTTTCCCCTGGACAGTGACTGATGCCAGCGTCTTTTCCCCATCATCCTCTTGATAATGAAATACAATCTCCCGCCCGACAGAATCTGTGATTTTACTAAAGTAAATTTCGTCGGTGTATGTATAAATAATCTTGTTGTCATGGGCATCTTTCTGTAACACAACCACTCCATTTTCGTTAAAATAGGTACGGAGTCCCGTTTTGTCACGAAGAAGGTACTTGCAGGCGATACCGTCTACCGTCTTATTCCAATCTTCCAGTTTAATATCATCGTAATTATAACCCTTCAACCCCCTGATACGATAACAACTGTTGTCATTGTCTTTTTCTGTCTCGATATTCATCACTCCCGCACTTCCGTAATGCAGGTATTTGGCTTCTTTGCCCCAGCCTTCCTCCTCTTTCAGTGTGACGGTTTCTATCCAGGGAAAATCATACCGCCAGCCGCTTGCCAGACCATAGACATTGTGTCCTTCGTTGCTGACAATCTTTGTGCGCTGGGTATCCTCAGAAACTTCCTCATCTCTCCGCACTTCTCCTTTAGTGTAGGTAACCAGAAGGTTTTTCAATGCATTTTTGTGTTTTTCCAACAAGGCAGTATTTACCACTATTTTATGATCACTTCCATCTTCTGCCTTATAATGTACCCATACCGTATCCAGAGAAATTTCGTCTAAATACTCTACCGTAGCATGACCAAGATTGGCTTCATTGCTGTCATAGTAGCGGTTGAGTTCAAAATCCATGCCGCCTGTCCCCTCCAGTGACAGGTCATTCCGGGAAAGCATCAGATGCCCGGTGGCTGTGTCTACACCATCGGCTTTCTCTGCTTCCAGCGGAGAGCCGGCAAGATAGTTTTCATATACACCGCGGAAGGTATCGCCATAGGATGCCTCCAATGCAGTATTGTACACCTCCCCAACAGTGAGGTTTTCTCCTGCCGCCCGGCATATACTACTGTTTGCGCACAAACCGGTTCCACCTATCACAGCAACGGTTATTGCTCCAAACAACATCTTTCCTAATCTTCTCATAGATTTCAAACTCCTTTCTTACTCTATCAGCTATCAATCAGAATTTTATTTTTCTAATTCTTCCACTGTTTTCCCCGCATCCAGTTCTTTCAGCACTTCCCCAAAGCTATAAGTCTCATTCAATAACAGAACCGCCACTTCTATCCGTTCCTCTTTACTGAGGGATTTGTCTTTTAACTGCTGTATCTGCTCCTTTGACAATCCCAACTGTTCTTCCGTGCTGAGAATCTCACTATCCTTCACCACATCAAACCATTGCCTGTTTTCGGATGTTTTTCCCTTTTCCTTTGCTAACTCGATGGCTTTTCGTCCGGTTTTTACGGACAGTTTCTCTGCCTGTTCCAGATCATCCAGACTGTAACCTTCCTGTTCCATCTGGTACTTGGTATTTTCCGGGATGGTGAAAAAATCCTGTTCCAATTTCCTACCGGTCTTCTCCCAGTCCTTTGTTTCCGCCTGTATCTTTGCGACCTCTTCCCGATCCGTTTCATAAAGTTCCGCATACAGATCAGCGGTTTCACGGTCCGTCGCCGAAAGGGATTGATAGACTTCCTCTTTCTTTTCTTCCAGTTTCTTTTGATTTTGATGATTCCTTATGATTATGCTGGTTCCCGCAAGCAAACACATGACAAGCACTACGGCTGCTGCAATCCCGATTTCTTTTCTTTTTGGTTTCCTCAATGATAACTCCCCCATTCCGGATTCTATATTTTCCCTGCACGACAAACAGGACTCGCCCATTATGTTTTTCATAACGAACGAATCCCCGCATTATTACTTTTCTTCTGTCAAGGTAATCTCTACTGTTGTTTTCCCGGTTATCTTTGCTTCCACTGGGATAGACTGGTAAGTCTCATACGATTCTCCCCGCTCCAGACTTCCGGTCAGTTTCAGCACGATTACGCCTTTTTTCGGCTGATATTTTAATAAGGTAACGCCGTCTGCCCCTTCTTTCAGATCGTCCTCTGTTTCAAAAGAGGATGCGTTCTGGATTTCCATTTCCTCCGGGTTGACGTTTACCGTGACGATCTTTGCCTGTCCCTTTTTTAAGTTCCCAGCAGTTACCTGTAATTCATAGGATTCTCCCTCATTCACTGCCATCTGTTTTGTGGTGGTCTGTACTTTTACCGTATACTGCTCTACCGTATCCAGAACACCAAAGCCTGCCATTTCTCCGCCAATGCTGTAAATGTCGTTACCTGAAGCGGCCAGCATGGAATCCTTCTTTGTCAGGTTCATATCAGAAATTCTGTTCCACTCATCAGAGTAAGCATCATACACCAGAACTTCCTTTGTCTCCTCTGTTTTTGCCATATAGATTTTTCCGCTGATTACTACAGGAGTACCATAGATATCCGAAGCAGCAAACGGACACACGGTTCCGGCGTCCTCAAAGAGATTGTCCTCCGGGAGATACTCCTGCCAGAACATCTTCTCTCCGTCCTCTTTTAACACAAACACACGGTTATCCACACTTGCTGCAGCAATGACCGCACTGGTATCCGGCAGAACTGCCGTCTCCCAGATATCGGTTTTGATGTCATAAATTTCTGCTTTATCCGTGGTACCTGCCTTTGTCCATGTGTAAACCTTATCCTTGCTGAGCGCTGTTGCCAGATTAGTTCTGCCCTCTGCCAAGTCCGCCTTTTTCTGCCACTGTCTGGTCTCTATGTTATAAGCATACACAGATTTGAGAAGTTTTGCCGTCACTCCCGTATCTGTCTGTCCGCCGATGACATAGATTTCGTTATTGTATGCAAACATGGCTGCTTTACAGATACCGCTTTCTGTGCCTGGGTATGCCGGCAGACTTTCCCATGTCTTTCTTTCTGTATCATAAACCGCAAAGGTATTCAGAGAACCGGAAGCATTTTCCCCGCCAAGCACATAGATCTTTCTATCCAGCGTAGCCGCTGAACCATTTTTTCTTGTTTCCTGCATTGGTGTAGTATATACCCATTCAGACTGGCTGTCCGTATTATAAATCATCCGGGATGTTTCTCCTGTCAGGGAAGCATTTTCCCTCGCAGCAACAGTAAATCCCAGCGTCTTTCCCGCCGTTTCATTGGTATAAACATAATCATAGGAAGTACCTGTCACAACCACCTCACTGATTTTCTTTCCTCCATCGTAAACGCAGACGAGATATTCTTTGGCGTTCTCTACCGCATTCCAGGTGATGGTATACTTATCCTGTCCTTTGATTCCCGTTGGTTCCGGAATTGCAAAACGCTTTTTCAGGGTAAGGGTGTAATCCCCGGTTCCTTTGTTTTTGACGCTGACTTTCAGATATTTCCGTCCGTTATAGGCTCCGGTAAAGAGGAAGTTGTTATCCAATCCGGAATTGTCGTCATAGGCAACCTGATTTTTAGCTGTGTCGTACATGGTTGCCTGTGTGTCAATGGAGGAATCGGCGTAAATGTCATATGCAATGCCCGGCTTGGTGTCAAAGTAATAGTAATTCTCCTGTCCTGCTGTAATCACAGACCGGGTAACAGGAACAGATTCTTTTAGCTCCACAGCGCCTTCAAATCCCACCACCTCATAATGCACAGTGAAGTATGGATTCCGGTCTATTTTTGCCTGGTAAGAACGGTTAGAATTATCTGCCACCAGTGCCACACCGTAATTGGCTTCTCCCGCATACCATGCCTTTACAATATCAGTCACATCGCACTGGTATTTCCCTGCCTTCTGTATTCCCACAGTTGCTGCGGCACCCGCTTCATACGCCGGTCGGTTGTTATAAGTCAGTTTGTTGACGTTCCAGTTCTGTGTCACTTTGTGGACACCGATGTCAAAGGTCTTTCCAGCCCCTAATTTTAATGTCTTTTCATTCTTGATATGTAATGCCGCATCCCGAATCTGCACATCTTCATTTTTTAGTTCGGAAAGCGTGGACATCTTGGTAAATGCCACACATTTATTTGCCTGCAGGAGCAAAGATTTGTCGTAACCGAAGTTGCTGTTTGGTGCGCCGGCATAGGCAGCTCCCACTTTTACATCTCTGCTGTGCTTGTTTGTTATGTATGTTGTCCGGATTTCTACCGGGAATTTTCTCTTTTTGCTGTTCCACCACTTTTTATTTGGTGTTACTTTCAATGTTTTTGTCTTTTTGTTATAGGAAAGTTTTACGTTGGTTGTCGATACTCCATTGGCATCGGTAATCTTGGTGCTCATCCGGGTAAATTTGGTTTTACCCTTTTGGGTCTTGAAATAAACCTTTTTGCCCTTCACCTTTACTTTCAGCTTTGTATTCAATTTGAAGGAAAGAGATTTATTTTTCTGTTTTTTATTGATGGAAACAATCTCCTGCACTTTTTCCGGAAAAATGTCATAGGAGACGTTAGTATTCTTCAGGACTTTTTTGTATGTTACTGTGTTCTGGTTCAGAACATCAGTGTATGTCGTTTTCTTTGGATTACTGATCTTTGCTTTGGATTGTTTGAGTTTTTTCTTTTTAAGGCGATGGATAAGCTGGTTTTTCCCCGCTTCAGAGATACAACGGATTTTTTATTTGCTTTTTTCGAGACTTTGATGGATAAATCCGTCGCTTTTGTTTTATATTTAGTTTTTCCTGATTTCACCAGAGTGGTGTTGATTTCTTTCCATCTTCCGTTCTTTTTGTAATGGATGGGCATGGAATAAATGGCAGCGATAAAACTGCCATCAGACAAGGCAAACTGTTTGACAAATTTGCTCCGCTTGGCAGTCAGTTCTTCCGTAACGGCTGCCCGGGATGTTCCCGTATTCATACCTGTTCCTGCTTTTGCATCTTTCCTAGTGGAAAAATCCACTCCCACGACAGCAGTGAGTACCAATACCACAGCTAATGTACCACTGATAATGCCCTTTTGGATTCCTTCTTTTCCTGTTTTCTTCATGAAAAACCTCCCTCATATGTTCTGCGATTGCTCCAAATATAACACCAATTTATATCTATAGATAAAATCAATCGAATTGATATATTTTCTTCTCTGCCCATTGTTCCATGCTAAGCAATGCTATGATTCAATGGGCAGATTTTAGTTTCGTCACTTCCCATGTTGCATTACTTTTTCGTCGGACGTTTCGGCTGATGCAAAATTCCTGCACATGCTGGCGGCCAGCCGGACTTTGCTCTGGCAGCTTCAGCCTTTGCCAGTTTTCCCGCCAAGTTGAGTAAACGATTTTCTTTTTTACTTTTCATCACACTTCACCTCCTGCCTTACTATTTTTGCTATCAATATGAAAACAGCACAAAACACAATTGCAAGCATCATGTACTGTTGCCATCGCATATGTAACAAATACGCAATTACAATTACTCCAAATTCCATCCCCAATACCTTTCTGCTCCACATTTTATACTCCTGTTGTTCGCATTTTGACAAAGCCAGATTCGGATGATTCACGGGAGCAAAACACCATATACAAACTGTTGACAGAATAAATATAATCCCTTTTACCATTTCATACTTTTCTATTAACGGAGCAATTATTTCTAATGCCATTAATAATGTTAATACTGATCCTGTCAGACATCCCAAAAAACTTTTTGCATGAAAACCACCTGTAGTCTGCCTTACAGCCATAAAGGAAACAGTAAAGATGATTCCATCTATTGGTTTTCTTACTATAAAGGCAATACAAAACAAAACAACATATGCTACTATCTTTTCCAGCATAATTGTCAGCCCATATATAGAATCTTCTTCGTATTGTTTATCCAAAACATCTTTGTCAATAAGATATTTTACAAATTTAACTATCATAGCCAGGTTCTCCTCGTCTTTCATATACCATAATTTCCTACTTAAATTCAACAGTAGTAGCAAGATTCGACTAAAAGTAACCAAATTTGACTGTGATTTTTCATATTTACTTTTTTTGCAAGAAAAAAACAAGGCTCTGCAGCCTTGTTTTTGTAAACAGATATTTATATTTCTTCCGTTTGGGGAATTACTGCCGTATAATAAAACCATCCCTTATCGCATCTGATTCTCCCAATTCCACCATACTTATCTAAAACCATTCGAATATTCTTCAAACCAATCCCATGATTTTTCTTATCCCCTTTACCCGTTTGGATATCATTGTTTTTAATTTCTACGGGAACCGCCACTGGATTCTGGACAGAAAGTACCATTTGTTGTTTTTCCTTTACAAGTTTTAGCCGTATCACCTTATTACAATCTAATTTCTCACAAGCCTCAATCGCATTATCCAATAAATTCGACAACAAAATAACCACATCCTGCTCCTTCATCCATAATCCGGATAAATCATTTACCTGAAAATACAGAGCAATATCCTTACTTTTTGCGAGACGATATTTTTGATTTAGTACAACATTTAATACTGTATTATTAACATCTATGACTTCCCGACCATCTATTAGTATTTCTGTCAATTTATCTGCATATTCCTCTGCCTCCCGGTACTTGTTTTGCCTCAATAGTCCCTGAATGCAATGAATCTGATTGTTATAATCATGCACCATCCGTTTTTTCTGCGCATAATCCTCACTAAATTCATAATATGCCTGCATTTTTTCTTTATTTCTCTCCTGTAATATCTTCATTTGATTATATTGTTTTTCTCTTGCCGATATGTATTTTAATAACACAAACATGACAAGATTGATGCTTACCATTCCAAAAGAAACCGTCAAGTATCCAAAAGAATTGTTCTTCTGTTGAAAAGACAGCAACATAACAAGCATGATTACTACAGTCATCATTGGAAAACTAATCATTAAAATCCATTCTGATTTCTTTACATCCAGCTCTTTTTCTCTTTTCCAAAAATAATCCAGTATCAGTACAATCACAAACAAAACCGTCTTACACAAAAGGACTAGAATCACTTGAATTACACTGTTTGATAAATCAGCAGAATCCAGCAATAAATCAACCAATATTAATCCTAAATAATCAACACAGAATAAAATCGCATAAAAAATAAAACTAAGAAATATCTTGAGCAGCCATTTCCCTGTATAAAATATCACAGCAAACAGTGCAATGCTTATAATAATCCCTATACTGCGAAAAACATAATGTCCACCCGTCTGAGTAATTAATGCCCAAAACAAAAACACTCCTGTCAGCAAAAAAACGGATAATGATTTCAACCATCTGGCCGGATATCTTTGTTCCAAAAACATATTCAGGAAGATTCCACAACAGAGTGCTTCATAAAATACAATACTGATACTTTTGAAAAATTCTTCTACCATAATATTTTATACCTCGTGTTTAACTACATTTTTTCTTTGTAACTTAAATACTGCTCTTTCACTTTTGCGTATCTTTGTTTTGTCACGGGAATTTCAGCACCGTTTGACAAGTATAGCAAATAGTTATTTATTTTCTCTATATGTACAAGATTCACTAAAAAGCTTTGATGCGTCCTTACAAAATCATAATTCGATAAAATCAACTCCAGGTCGTTAATCTGACCATACATATATAAATTTTCTCCGGTTCTCTCAAACCATAATTGATGTGATTTACTCTCAATAAAAAGAATCTCTTTTAACAGAACTTTCCTCTTTCCCCCTACAAACGGAAATTCCATTTCCCTTTCCTGTTTTTTCTGAAGAATCGTATCCATACATTCCGGCAGCAAGCTTTCCAGATCATCCTTTAATATGTAGCGTACTGCATCCACGCGATACCCTTCAAGTGCATAATCCATCATAATAGTAATAAAAACAATGTCCACATTCTGATTTTTTTCCCGTATCGCATACGCTGTTTCCATCCCATTCATTTCTTTCATTCCAATGTCGAGAAATATAATGTCATATTGTTGCAGGTTATTATCATCGCTGCAAAATTCCAAACCACTTGTAAAAAGATCAATACAAAATATAATCTTCTTTTCTTTAAGATATTGTTCGACTAACCTTTTAATTTCTTCTCGAAAATATTTCTCATCATCACAAATTGCTACTCTTAATTTTAAGTCCATGCACATCCTCCCACCTGTTATCTAAAAAATCAATATTTTTTATTGTGGCAAATCAATTATTTCCATAAAGCAAAAGAACATAAATACATTAACGGAATCAACACATACGTTCCTGTATCTGCTTCCTATAGCGTCGTTCTTTTTTCTCATCTAGTATACCGCAGATAGAACAATATTGCTAGAAAGATATGATTTTTTTTATAATTATTAGGTTTTTCTCATAACATTTCTTTCATCTTCCTTCCAATCATTTTCCTGACTTGCTTTTCCAGCAAAGCATCCACATATCCTTGTACCCGATACAGATCTTTTGCATCCGGTTTTCGATACTTATATAGCACCGGAATCTCTCCCCCTTGTATTGCTCGATATGTAACCATATTTAGTATACTTTTGAATCAACCTGGCATTCAACCCATATGTTACGTATGAAATCATATGATTTATCGAACTATACAAACATTTACTTCTTACATCAAGGAAACGATGCAATTTAAAATTTTCATTATTGAATAATTATCTGAAAATTATAGGATTTCTGTGTGTCGAATTCTTCTGCACAAGACTATTCACATTTGGTACTGATAATAGAATATTATCGGACATTTTAGGAAACACGACGAGACGATAA
>ERZ791659.814-NODE-814-length-19584-cov-5.46316_pt1 | contig 19584 bp, 6 predicted proteins | sample MGYA00510053_ERZ791659 | MGnify/ENA primary metagenome ERZ791659 (study PRJEB30046, sample SAMN00715192) | human gut metagenome | study: EMG produced TPA metagenomics assembly of the A metagenome-wide association study of gut microbiota in type 2... | reverse complement strand
ACAGACACCACCATCCCTTAAATACTCCAGCCATATTAGTTATGCTATGCCTAATAGACTTAGAGCCATCTGAGTTGTCTTGGCTCATAAAGAATAATCTATAAGGAATGTATCCGAAAGTACCACTATTTTCAAAGGCAAATGACACATCTTGTAAAGGGCAGTTCTTAAAGCCTTCTCCCACTAGTTTTAATTTAAGATTGTAGCATCCACTAAATAGACTCTTGATGCTAGTTAAACTAATGCAATCATCAAACATACCAGCAGGTGGGAATTGATATATCTTACCATCGTTGTTTAGGTCTATCCCTTTAAAGAATCCCTCAATACTATTCAATATTTTACAATTCTTGAATATATTAACAGGAATACTCTGGGCACCAGCTTCATCAGAACATTTAAGTCCAGTAAGTATACCTATAGCCTGTCTTAATGTTCCACTAATGCCTTGGAACATATTTCCCATCTCTGATAGATTTACTAATGCTTCTCCACCACTGTATTGGAATGGATATTGGATAGAGCTAAATGTTGGAATGTACCATGTAATACCTCCGTCACTGATAGTTTGACTTATACCTCCAAACACATTAGGTCCAATCTTTCCAACTAACTTAATACCAGAGTATAAAGAATCTGTTAGAATTAAGGATTGGGCAACCTTATTAATTGTATGGAATAGATAGGTATTACCATTACTATCTGAATCTACAGTCATTCTAACCCAACTACATCCAGTGAATACACCTTTTGGATAAGGGCTTACTAGATTTCTTAGGTTTGTAAAGAATGTCTTAGAACTTAGTAACCCATCTGTAGGTACAGCTGCTCTTGTATTAGCACAGCTTCTCAACTGTTGACAGTTTCTAAACATATAGTCAATCTTTACTAGAGGACTATACTTACCATTAGCTGGAGCAAACACATTGTTGTCTATCCACTCTAAGCTAGTGCTATCAAATGCAGCTTCTGCATCAGTAAGCTTAGGTAAGAAGTCTAATACTCCCCAAGTAGAATCCTTAGATGTACTGTAATCAGATGTCCTAGAGAAGAATGGTCCAGTTAGGTTTGTTCCACTGAATGCTTCCTTGATGCTATTTACATTAGGGCATAATCTAAATAAGTCATACCAAATATCACCAGTAACATTTGAACAACCTTTGAACATACCTTCTAATGAAACAACCCTATCAGTTAATCTAACCATTAGGCATTTAAAGTCATTATAGGATATTCTAGCACATCCTTCAAATAAGAAGTAAGCATCAGTCAATTCTTCTCCAAATGATATATTGGTAACGTTATTTCCTTCAAGGAAGACATCAGTACCATACTGAGTATATACACTATCTGGATTTAGATAGAACTGACTACATCCTCTAAATATCTCACCACCCTGAAGAGATAGGTGTCCGATTACTCTCTGTAATGAAATACAATCTCTAAATGCACCTCTTGGTATTTCTATAGGATTTGTCTTATCATTCTTACATCTGACCTCTACTAATTGTTTACAGCTAATAGCCTCGATACTTTCTAAGTCTGGGAATGCAGTCAAGTCTAAGTACTCTGGAGTTCTATCATTATACTTTAATGTAGATAACGCCGTGTTAGAAATAACTAGTCTTTTTAGGCTAGAGAAGTTAGGTTTACCATTAACATATAAAGATGCAAGTGTAATATCACTAGTCTTAGTATAGCTTAGGTCCAGAACCTCAAGATTCCAAGCACCTGTTAACTCTAACTTTAGAGCGGGGTTATTCTGACCAGGGATACTAAATTCCTTCATACCAGGACAGTTATCAATAGTAACCTGAGCCAACGGACTGACAGAGTTATTAACTGAAGAATACGGAATCTGAATGGTTTCCATCTTCTCACAGTTCCTAATAGTTACCGTTCTCACATTAGGTGGTATGTTCAGAGTTCTTAATGCACCACAGTTATTAATTTCTATTGAAGTTAGCTTTAAACAATCATCAATAAGTAATGACTCAAGGAAAGATTGGTTCTCTAACTTCAGATTAGTAATATCTGTTCCAGACATATTTAATGTCTTCAACACAGCAGATGTTGGGAATGTAATCTTAGTAATAGAAGAATATGATACGTCAAGTTCCTGAATCTTACGACAACCACTCAAGTCTAATGTATATGCAGAAGCAGTAGAACCAATAAGTCTAACCTTACTTAGATTCAACTTCTTAATATTCTTTAGACCTATATCATTAGCCTCATTATATACTCCACCCTGGAAGAAATAAGCAGCATCCACATTACTTAGTCCACTTAAATCTAACTCTTGTAACATAGGTAGGTTAATATTGTCCAAACCTGTCCAAGGGTAACTCTTAAACTTAGTAAAGTCAGTAATGTACTTGTTAGCATACATATATACTACTGTTTCACCAGTAGGCATAGGTAAGATAACTGATGTTGGAGTGTCTGTAATCCAGAATGCACCAGTAGTCTTATCATGTGAATAGTGATAAAGTATCTGACTACTTGCAGTAATATCAGTACTAAATCTAATTTCAGTAGCGGAACCCGTAGCTTTGTTAGAAGCCCATAGTCCAGTAATAGGAGATTCAATAGTAGTAGGTAATAGGTTAGTATTATCCTTGTAGCCATATACTCCATCTAAGAACATTATTCTCTTTCTAAACCAGTCTTTAACGTGCATTACACGATTACCATGTAAGAACTTTAACTGACTAAAGTCTGTACTATCTTCATATTTACCAGTGTTTGGGTCATATGTTTTAGAAATAGCAAGGTATTTAATCTTATAGTCATAGTTGAACATGATAGAACCTGTCTTCTCTGTATATGATTGATAGTAATCCTTAATAAATTTATCAGGGTCAGGGAACAAGTTAGTTCTTAAATTCACATATAATGACTCTAAGCTAGTTCTATTCTCTGTACTACCACTGTCAATTCCAGCTAAGTTTTCAAGTACTTCCCATATTCTATTCCACCATGAAGCAAAGTACTGTTTATAACTATCAGTTGATACATAGTTCTTCTCTTGAGTATACTGAGTAATACCAGTATCCTGTGAAGCAATGTTATACCACCTATGTAGATGTGCCCAGTACTCTACAATATCTTGTCCAGCATTGTTTAGACCAAAGGCGGTATCCATATCGTAGAAGCAACAATACCATACATCTGTACCCCAACTACGAATAGTTAGGTTCTTACACATTGAGTCCACACAACCAAATAGTAATGCAATCATAAAGTAAGCACAAGCATTATCCCAGTTTAGATGCTGGTCACAAGCACTAAAGTTATAATAAGCATTCTTATCCAAATCATAGAACTCTCCAGGAATAGGTTTAGTAGGAGTCTGTCCAGCATCGTCCATTGTATATTTCTGGATACGAGTAAGAGCCATATTAGCCATTTGAGTATAGAACTTCTGAACCTGATTATATCCAATCGATTCATCCCTAGATGTGTACATTACATCACCCATGAACTGAACAATCTTCATATCATCCTGTTGGAAAGCTCCTTGAGCAGAAGAGTTTTGGTTTATTTCTACAGAATATACACCATTACTTACCCCAGTGTTCCATCTATTAGCATCTTCTGTGTAATCAGTTACTAATGTTGGTCCGTCTTGGTTCACTTTAACGTAGTCAGTAAGTAACTTTAATCCCAAGTTAAAGAAAGCATACCTACCTAAGTTGAAGTTATAAATACCACAGAACTTAGGTTGTTTAATAGTACCATCAGCATCTGGAGCATATCTAATAAATAGTAATACTGGGAAACCTTCAGAGGTATGCTTAATCTTACCTCTAATAGCATTAGCTTTATCTGCATCACCTCCCCAAACATCATTACCTAATGACATAGGTGGAGTTGCTCCGAATGGTGTAATAGACTGTCCAGAAGAGTTTTTAGCTCTACCATTAACAATCTGACCAATTACTACGTTATTAACGTGTGCAGAGTCTACTACGTCAGCCTTTAATGTAAACTCATTCTCTGGCAACCAATCATCAGTAGGTTGGAATAGCATCTTCTTACCAGTCTGGTCTACATCACCCATATAAATCTCAAAGTTCTTAGCATTATAAGATAGTGAAGATGTACCTTGTAGACCAATAGTAACACCATTGTTCTCTGATACACCACTTGGAGTTGTAATAACAACCTTACCCTTACTATCTTGATAAGTAATTTTAACGGGGAATTTCTTGCCCATTACTTCTACCTTATCAGATGCAGAGAATATTGCAGTTGAATATGGTTCAAATAGTGTAGGGCTGTTAGATGTTTCCTCTACTAACACAATAGGATAAGGTGTGTTAATTTCCATTTGCTCTACTAACTTAGAGTATAATAACTCACCTGTTAGGAAACCACCCTTACCTCCATCCAGAGTCTTATCCCATATTAAACAGTTACCTGCACTATCAAATAGATTCTTAGTTCTTAACTCAGCATCTAAAGATGCATCTATTTGTCCTCTTACAAGTCTAGCTTGTTCAGTTGCAGATATGTAATTCTGTACAATAGCATACTCACTCTGTGATGACGTGTAAATCTTAATGTCATAAATATTAACATCAGAGAATCTACTTCTAACTCCGTTGTCGTTTCTACATCCGAAATAGAAATCAGTACCAAACATCCAGTCAATGTCAGACTGTAATACTCTACTTACAGCTGATAGTACACCGTTGACATAGATTTTAAAGTACCAAGCATTACCTGATAGTAATGATACGTCTAAGTCTACAGTAAGTAACTCATTCTGCGGAAGTTTAACTGTAAGTGTATCAGCAGAACCAATCTTACATACAACCTTCTCTAATGATATTTCATAACCAGTTTTTAATTCACCATCCTCATACTGACCTATACCGCATACTACTTCTTCTGGATAAGAAGAGGCGTCTGCCTTATAAGTACATGAGATATGGAATCCCATAGGTTGGAAGAATGATACACCAGCACCAATATCAACAGCAGGGAACATTTGGTCAGCTACTTCAAGATAACCATAAGCTTCACCACTTAATCTTGTTGCAGGTATCTGGTTCACTCCATCAATGTCTTGTATGAAACCACTAGTCTTACCATTCACACCTTTTAGAGTAAAGTTTACTCCATCTGGGAACTTAGATGCAAATGCACCTTCATATATAAACTCACCACTATTCTTGATAGGATAGTTCCATGTACCAGTTGCAGTATTTGGAAAACCAGTAATCTTACTAAAGTAAGCAAGTAACGTGTGCATGTCATTATTTGCATATAGCTCTGTACTTACACTTTCTACTATTCGACAAGTAACTGTCTTAGTATATTGAGCAGAAGTATCACCAGGGTCATTTACTGCATATCCAAATAGAGTGATTCTTAAATACTCATTAGCTTTATTAACAGCTAGGTTTACAGTACTATATACGAACCTATTAGTCTCGCTCTTATTGATATTCTTAATTGTACCAGTGTCAAGTAACTCTACCTCTCCACTGTCATTCATTAGATGAATCTTGTAATCCATATTGAATGAACTATACTTACTAAGACCGTAACTGAAGTAGTAGCTAAATCCTAACTGTGAACCTTGACCATACTTAGTTAAATCATCAATAGTCTCTCCAGGATTTGAAGAAGGGGTAAATTCTGTAATATCCTCAGTCACAATAACCAGATTATTACTATCAGCTACCGTAACATCAAACTTAATTTGTTCAGATGATAATACTTCTCCATTAAGAGTAGTACTAGCCTGCGCTATGAAGTAGAATCTTTGACCTGCTTTGGGATTAAAATGTTCGCTTTCAAATAACAGTTTACGAGCATCGTAGCTTAAAGCTCTGATTGCAGTAGTAATATTACCTACTCTAGCTACTTCAATACCATTAATAGTCATCCAGAACTCTGCTGGACTTTGTAAGATATTATTAGTTACAGTATAGTTAAGAGGTACTTCTGCAACACCACCCATATACATAGTCTTAGGTGGTATAGACTGAATCTCTAAGGAGATAGCTCCTGCTACAATCTTTACATATGTAGGAGTAGCATATACATTGTCATTATCATAGGCAGATAGTTCTACGTCAGTAGTTCCAGATAATCCAGTAATGGTAATATCTGTTCTAGCCATAGAGTACTTCTTCCATGTTCCTAATGTTTTGTTGGTAGCTAAATCTTTAGCAATTACAGTAAATGACTTTTTAACACCACCACTCTTAATCAAGATATTAAGTGTAACAGTATTAGTGGCTGTATAGACTGTGCTACCCTCAGCTACATCAATAGTATATTCGGAGCCGTCACCACCGCCTCCTCCACCGCCACCACCTCCGATTGCACCATTAAGGTACACCCAGGCTAGGTTTTGTTCTAACTTAGTCATTCTATTATCTAGCTTTGTAAAGCCATTGTCAATAGAAACTGATTCCCCAGCTTCATTTAAGAAGCCAGGGTTTGTCAGTTCCAATTCTGAAGCATTAGAAGCACCGTCGATTACCCATCTTCCAGTTACTTCATCATAATGTTTTATTTTCATTGTAATGTCTTTTCAATTACTATATTGTTGCTTGGATTGGTAGAACCATTACCTCCCACCTTTTTAAGGTCAGTATAAGCTATAGGTACATTATACTTGTAAGCCCAAACTTTAGTATTATCCTTTAGTTGAAGCTTGTATGATTTACCAAGTATTCTCTCCCTCGAAGCTGTTGTCATAGAAGGAGTCTCAACCTCATCACCACTACCTATATTCCATATAATGTAATTAGGATATTGCTGTGCTGAGTTAACCTTTACTGTAGCAGTATTAGTTGTATTGTTCTCAATCTGACTAGATACTGGGTAGTATTCTAACAACCAAGGAATATTCTTTGCAGGTAATTCCTTATTAGAAGTTAACTTATATCCAGTAGCCTGACACATTACATATCTTACATAATTCAAGCTTGCATCAGTGGAGATTTGAACACATTGTCTTTCTCTATCTGGTAAGCTAGTATACCATGAAGGAGTTAAGGAAGTATCGTAAACGATAGGTTCCATTGTCCTACTTGGGTTCTCTCTTATATATCTTGAATTGGCATATGTATGTTTGTGACCACATAGGCATAGTTTAAAATCATTATCTTGCATCCATTGGCTGAACCAATAACTACCTACTGTATTTAAGTGACTACCACCCCTCTTGATGTTTAGGTCTTTATCATAAGTTCCACTCTCATTTTTCTTTAGATAACTCATAATTAAGTCAGCCGTAATGATAGTAAATGGAGCTTCATGACAGAACGCAACCTTCCACTTAATTTTAGCATCAGCTGCGTGTTGTGCCAAATCAGCAGTTGCCCAGTCTTTTAAGTCATTATATACATTCACACCAGTTATATCTCCGAACACGTCTGTCCTCGCTAATTCAGTGATTTCAGAGTTCATAGACAAGAAATAGGTGTTGCCATATACGAAACTATAGCAGCAGGGGATGTACACTCCAGCAGACGAAATGGGTACTGTATAAGGGTGTTCAAATGTAAAGAAAAATTCTACATTTGCTGGATTGGTCTTACTCTTATCTTCACCATCTCCTAATGTGTATACGTCTACAGGAGTCAAATCATTATTACCTACTGAATACATTTGTTCCGTGTCTCTATAGATAACATCTCCACCTTTATAATAGTCAATCCATTCATTGAATCTATTACCATTCTGAGTTTGGTCGCCAGTATTTAAGCACCATTCATACGGATTCTCAGCTTTATCAGAGTTGATGTACTCTGCACTAACTCTCCACATTTCATATTCTTCTGCATTAAATCCTTGCTGGTCACTTACTTGTAGGAAGTTAAATCCCCTTTCAATAACCTTATCTCTATTTCTAAGAGTAAACGACCTTTCCTCAGTCCATGCTCCATCTCTACCTACCTTGTAATAATACTTCTGTGTATCAGTAGGTTCATCAAAGTCCTTAATGAACTTATGAACTGTAAATGGAGTGCCATCTGTAGTTATGCTTCTAATCCTATTGTAAATTTTATTAGTCCAATTCTTGTGGTTGGCAGGTCTGTTAGGATTTTGACTAATGCCTTCTGTATTGAAGTCTTCTTTCTTGAAAGATTCAAATTTATTTTCTGGAGTATATTCTTCACTATCTTTTCTTATCCAGATATATTCATCATAGTATCCTACTGACACCCAGTTAAAGCATCTTGTCTTATGAGCATCATGTCCCAATGTACAAGTAACTATGTTAGGAGCACCCTCTACTAGTAGATGCTTGTTAAAGAATATATTCTTATTCTGTGATGAGTTCTTCGGAGTATACTCTTGAATATCAATAGCAGGATTAATTTTGTCCATATTAATATATGTCCAATCCTTAACATTACTCCTAGCACTCAGAGCTTTAGTAGCTTGCTTTACTGGGTCCATATTATAGTAACGCATTAGTAATACATTACTTCCCTTAGTAGCAATAGGAGATGTTTCACATGGCATTGACTTATCATTATAGCTACCTATTCCGACTAAATCAACATACCATTTAATAACTCCGTTAGTAGTCCAAGGTGCAGTACTATTCATAACAGTAGTTTTGAAGTAGTCTGTGGTCTCTTCACTACTAATATAGAATGCACAGTCATAGCTAAATTTAATACAGTCATCTTTACTTGACCATATACTATGAGGCTGCACTCCAGCACCTGTATCTCCAGCAATCTCAAGTCTTGTATTGTTAAGGGTTGCATCTTTTGCCCAATACATATCAGGTTCACCAACTCTAATTAGTGTAGTATTGATGTTCTCTACAGAACATTGAGCACCCTTAATTAAGAATGTACCTTGAGATTTAAGAGTACCAACTAGAGGCAATGTAACCCAATCTCCACTATTTCTTTCTGTATAATGTAAGAACAATCCCTTTAGATTTAAGTCTTTCTTACCAAGGTTACACAACTCTACGAAATTGTGAGATACTGGATTGTAGTCCTTATCCTCTGATGTTCCTCCGCAGTACACCATATTAACATAAATCTTTGGAGAGTCTTTAGAACCTACCTCTTCTGGGATGATAGGGAAATATGGAGTAGTGTAGTAAATTCCAGTACCTTGAGTCTGAGCATTACCAGCTAAAGTATTCTTATCTAATCTATAATCATGTATATCTAATTTACCATCCTTAACCTGAATAAGGAATGTATTCTCTTTATTCGTCATGTCAGCGAACTCAATACCAATAATCTTGGTTTTAGCTCCACTACCACTTCCAATGACTTCGGTTAATATTCCATCCATTGTTTCTGGGTCTGGTCCAGGTCCTGGGTCTTCTCCACCACCTGTGCTACCTATTTTAATTAATTTATAAGTCTTAGGGTCTTTAATCCATAATGTCTGAGTATCATAACACCATAACAATTCTTTAGGTAGAAAATCACCTTTATTAGCCTGCATTTCTGCATACGTACCACTTTTAATACATATATGCTTAGCATTAGGTAAATACTCTTCATACTCAGTTGGCTCAGGTGAATCAGCAAGAACTATATCCTTATTAGCTTCTTGAGTAGCATTATCCTCCTCTTCTGAAGTACCATAATCAGGTTCTTCATTAGGCATACCATCATAAGCATATCTCTGATTGTTAGTAAAATCACCCGAATCTATCTGGCAGTTAAATGCAAACTCTAGTTTACGTACCTTGTCTTGTAATACTGATATAACCTTCAATAGGTCTTGAATTACAGTACTACTTGTCATATGTTCTTTATTCTCAGAAGTATCTATCCAAATACCTCCCTTATCTTCAGGTGGTGTATCCTGTATGTAAATTTTGGAGAAGGACTCCCATACGAAGCCGTTAAAGTAACGTATCTCATTGATTTCATCAACGAATACTATCTGTCCTTTAACTCTTAAATCGTCTCTGTCTAATAGTTCTTGTAAGGTTTCTACAACCACTATAGACATTCCTCCGCCTCCACTTCCTCCACCTCCTTGTACTTTCCATACATTCCATACCCCACTGTAGAATTGGTACATATGGTTGTCGTCAGGTGAATTTTTAACGTAACATAGCATACCTTCCTTTAGCTTATTGGTATTTAGGAAGGCTTCCATATCACTCATATTGGTAACTTGGATGTAACCACCACGTAAGTCATTAACGTCAGCTAACGGAAAGTTAGCATTGTTTTTGGGTTTTAATTGACCAATTACCTCAATATATTCATTCATGCTGATAAAATAAAAGGGCTATGTATAACCTACACAGCCCTCGTTTATTACATTACGCTACGAATAAGCTATAAAGTACTTCTAAGAAATCAGCTGCATTCAACTTTGTTCCATTAATTTCAACATCGTTACCTGCATTAACCTCAATAATTTGAGCAAAATCATCTTCACTCAATGTAGTATCAATTTGTACTTCTTCTTTTCCTCTCTTATCAACGTAAGCATTATACTCCTCATTGATTTGCTTATTCCAAGCCTCAACTTGAGCTTTATCTTCTTCAGTTTTATTCTCTTTCATTATCAGTTCTTGATAACCTTTAGGAGTTAGTTCCTTAACAGCCTCTTGTAAATCCTCTTCAAGCTGTTTTCTTACTTTACCTAACTCAATTCTCATACTCATTAACCTTACCTTTAGGTCTTTGCTGAGTTCTTTGTCTCCGTCTCTAAGCAGTACCTTAGTGATAAAGTTGTGCTTAATCATCATTTCATTTACTGTCATAAAATTAAACTGTTAATTGTTGTTTTAAAGCCGTTACTGTTGCATCTAACAAGTCCATACCTTTATCCTCTAAAGAACTAGGATAACTATTAACACTCTTGCTAATAAGTCCATCTCCCTCTTCAGAATAACTAAATCCTCCAGTGAAAACATCTTCTAATGTGAAGAAAGACCCTGAGAAAGTAGTAATTTGGCTATCTCCAGTAATCTGTGCATCGCCTTCCAATTTAAGGTGTGCATCTTGATTCTTTACAGTGTACATTACTCTTTTATTAAGTAATTCCATAATTAAATTTATTTAAAATTAATTTTATTCTAAAATCTTCTCTTAAGTTTTCGGGTGCTAAGTTAGTGATAATTTACTAATATTCAAAACAAATTATCTTAAATATTCATAACTTACCATGATTGAGGGGCATACACCATCTTGAATACAAAGATTGTCTTTGGTCTCCAATCCTTTGATTGACCATTACCTGAGTAACCAGTTCTCCAGTTACCTCCTTGTCCAGCAGAAGTTGTACCATTTGTAGAGTGATTCTGACCTCCATCTGGTCCAAACACGTCTCTATCGTTAGCATTATCTGACCTATAGTGTCCAAACCAGTGGGCGTGCTTAGGCATTTCATAACCAGTAATGGTTTTACTATTAGCACCAGCTGTACTACCAATCCTATTACTTTCAAGCTCACCACCACCTGCTGTATACATACCATTACTATATGCACTGATTCCATTGTATGCTAATACGAAGTCAGATAGGTTTACAGTATAGGTCATTGAACTAGAAGTAGCTTTGTATGACACATTTGACTTTCCTCTACCACTTGAATCAAATAGCTGATTCCTAAATGTAGTATAATCTGTACTAGTACAAGTATAGCCATTTACCTGGTAAACATAGAAATCTACTACCTCCCCAGGCACTCTTGTCTTCTTGAGTTGAGATTTTGTAACTGGGTCTAGATTCCAATCTCCCCAGAATGTACCTTTTCTAGTCCATGAGCTTCTATTAGAGTCTGAACCCATTAGATATGCACCTAAGGACTGCCTGTTCATACCAAATGCCACAGCTCCACCAACGTCGTTGCCCGAATAACAGTCACTTATAATCCAGTCTTTATATTGACTATCAGTACCAACTGTAGTATTCATCATTCTAAATCCAACCCAGTTAGTTCCGAAGTAATTAGGATTTTGTTGACCTCCATTACCTGTGTACTCACCTCTCACCTTATGGGCATATGATGCAGAACCTGCACTTGTAGCATAAGCTGGGGTTAAAGTCTTGTTAGTACCACCAACCGTAATAGAGATATTATTTCTAGAATTTGATAGATTAGTGAATAATCCACTTGCATGATATCCATCTACAGTATCAGCATTTGATACGTTGTCCGCATTTGTAGCCCTATAGCAAGTTCCATATCTGCTTCCTGCTTCCTGTAAGTAACAATCATTCAACTTACTAGTTCTTGGTGATACATTATCTGGATACGTACTATCTCCAATATTAGTTGTTGATGTATATACTGTAAAGGAACGACCATCAGTTGTCCTATAATAATATGATGTACCACCTCTCATATATAGTACTAAGGCACTTCTATTATTCCTCTGCTCTAGTCCATAACAAGCAGTTTCTCCTCCGAACGACGCAGCATATCTATATACTCTTAAGTACCAACTAATAGTTCCCCAACCACCTCCAATCCATTCAAAATCGAATTGGAATGAGAATCCAGAGCTATGTGTAGACCATGATGGTTTATGACCAGATAGGGCATCAGTAAATGTAACTCTAATTGGGGTTGTATTACTCGGATGTGCAGTCATTACACATGGATACCACTTATTTGAATCAAGGGCACTTAAGTTTAGTGTTTGCTGACCATTCACTTTGTAATAGTTAGCAGTCACATCACCATTATGAACACCATCAAGTTTATCTGAGTTAGAAGCATATGGAACAGTAATATTATTAGTAGTACCATTCTTAGTCCATGTTAGATAGTTACCATTAGTACCTAATGCAGTAACATATAAGGAGTTATGATTATGTGTACTCAGTGAAATTGGGACATCATCTACAGCAAACTGACCATCACTTCTCATACCAAACCTCTTAGCATATCTGTTACCCCAATGGAATGTTAATGCTGGAGAGTAACCCCAAGCTGATTGTTTATTAGTTACTAATCCCTGCTCTCTAATTTGTATAGCACCACCATAAGTATCAGTACCCCATGATGCCCAATTCATTTGAGCACTCTTAGAGCCACCCACCTGTGAGTTAATCTCATCCTTGAATGCTAATATCCTATCATAAGAAGAACCACCATACACATTTCCTGATACATACACATTCTTGTTGAACCAGTGTCCTACACTAGCATTAGTATTATGATGTGTATACGAACCACTCTCATTGCCGATAGATGAAGTAACACCATTCATAGTCCATGATAATTTTCCAGTCATGGTATCTCCAGCTTTATTTACTTTAGTGTTAGGGTCAAAGTTACCAGAGTTCCATATAGTATAAACACTTCCCCAAGTTCCATTAGAGCAAGCTTTCATATATAAGTTACCACCACTACCATAATCGTGGTAGATTTTAGTCTTATATCCAGCATTATCAGAATGGCTCAACGTCACACCATAAGCACCTAAGTTGTTATCCCTCCAGAACTGTGCTCTACTAATATTATCAGAAGTACCAGTAGACTCTTGAACTCCTAGGTTACCAGCTGCATATACAAATTGTGCTAGTGCCTTATGTCCACCCCCACCAAGTAATACATAACTATCAGAAGAACCTGTCTTTATCAGTTTAGGAGCTTCGAACCATTCATTACCTTGATTACCTACTAGTTTTATACCTGCAGGTGCTCTATAAGAGTCATAATCAGTAAATATGAAGCTTACTGTCTGTGAGCTATCACTGTTGTCAAATCTAAGTCTAGGGTGGATGTTAGCATTGGTCATATCTGTGTTAGTACTACCTTTTAAAATAATATTACCAGTTACAGTACCTCCAGCTAAAGGTAAGAACTTACCGTCAGCCCATCCAGTAGTAGCTAATTGTTTCCACGCCTCCCAAGATGCACCAGAACCAAATCTAACCCATACATTAGAATTATCAGTAAATCCAAGCTGTGCACTTTTACCACCTGACCAGTCTGTAGTACCACCATACTTTCTGACAGTTAATAGTCCAGTATAGTTTCCACCATCACTAAGATTAGCTTTAGCATTAGCTTTAAAGTCCAACCAAACACCTGCTGCATGTTCTTGCGGTGTGGATGCTGTTTCTCTACTATCAATAAAGTTTATAGTATTATGAGAGTGCTCAGTTCTTAATCCTACTAAGTTTCTGGCATCCCATATCTTATAGTCAGTTCCATTATACCTATGCTGTAAATCAGTTTCTCCACTTCTAATATATGTAGTACCAGCCTGCATACCAAGATATGTATAAGTAGTACCATTCCACATTACAAGTCCGTTACCATTAGTAGCTTGAATTTCAGTTACTTTTAAAGTACCTGTCATTGTGTCGCCAGCTCTATTTACAGCATTAGCAAAAGCTCTAATATTGTCTCCGTTAAATACATAAGCCTTAGAGCTATCACTAGCCTTAGCTCCCCATATATGAGTTGGAGTAGCATTACCCCACTCCCAATTCATTGTAAGACCAGAAGCTATACTATATCTTACATAATTAGTAAGAACGTTGGGGTCGTTACCTCTAATAACATAAGTACTATCAAGATATGTATGGAAATTAGCATTATCAATTACTGGAGTCCATTCACTTACTGTACCAGCCACATTTCTTCTATGCCACAACCCAGCTGTACCTGTGAAATTCTGAGCTAATTCAGTGTAATAACCAGTTGAGTTATTATGTAAGATTTTAATCCTATTAGACCAGGAACCAGATACAGGACCTTTATTTGAGTCTTGTAATATTCCACCGTAGCTTCCATAAGTAGCATCCAATAATCCAGATGGGTTTAAATCTACTTTCAGAGCTGGACCACCAGGACTAGTAGCTCCCGCATAGTTATGCGTATGGTCTCCAGTAGAAACTACTTTACCATCACTATACAACTTGTTATCCGCGCCTATATACACTTTGGAATTGGTATAGGTCTGAGGGTTATCTGTTTGAGTTAATGCTCCAGTTAGGAATAACTTAGTAGTTAACTTTTCAGTGGCACCAGCTGTATTCCTCGTGTCTCGAGTTGTTATTAATACTTCATTATTGCTACCTGTAAATGTAACGTTAGTTCCTGCTTTAAGAGTTTTACTAGGTGAAGTAGTTGGCTTATAAGTATCTATAACAGATTCTCCTTGTTTGAAAACTAAATTATAGAAATCATAAGTTGTATCCTTACTACTAATAGTTACTTTCTTATTAGCTGCATCTGGGGTTAGAGTTACATTAGTGCCTTGAACTAAAGTAAATGAGTTGTTAGCTGCATTGGGGTCAAATGTAGTAACCTTAGTAACAGCTTCCCCTACTTGAGTTTGTAAATCTAAATTATAAATAGCTTGATGTTCAGTTAATACCTTCTTACCTAAGCTATATAAACAGTTGTCAGTTCCAATGTATACATACTGGTTACTGTAAGTTTGAGGCGCAGTAGTCTGAGATTCGGCACCAATAAGGAACAATTTTGTATCAACCTTATTAGTAGCTCCAGCAGTGTTTACTGTATCACTTCCTGGGTCAGCAGCAATAGTTACATTACCCTGACTATCTCCAGTAATAAACACATTATCACCCTGTATAATATTTAGGACTCTAGCTACTGAACCATCAAAAGAATGTATAGCCTTCCCGTTATATTGGAAAGCTAAAGCATGTACAACTTTCTCGGCTGCAACAGCAGTAGCATCGGCAGGTAAGTAATCAACATTACTAAAGGCATTTTTACCCAAAGTCTTCAGAGTCCATTTATTAGCCTCTCCTGTAGATAGGATAGCCTGGTCAGCTATACTTCCACTACCTGTTAATGTAGTATAAGATTGGACATGTCCATCTAATGCTAATATCTTTGTTGTTCCTCCTATGGTTAAACTAACTTTGTTATTGTCTGCATTTGAGAAGAATCCTCCATATAGTTTACCATGAGTCCACACTTCGCCAGTGTCCTTTATATAGACAACGGCTGACCAGTATATATCTCCACTGGTATCTGCTGCACTTGTAGGTAACTTCCATGTATTAAACACACTCTTACTAGCACAGTCAATGTATTTTGTTTTAATTAGCATATTGTGTTATCACAAAGTTAATAAAAAGGAGGAACTGAGTCCTCCTGAATTATCTTGAATATGTTATATTTCCACTTGAGTCTACAGTAGCCCATCCCGTTACTAATTCTCCTTCTATCCATAAGAAATCACTGGAGAATATTAAGTCTGCATTCTCTCCAATACTCTGGGGTAAAAGAGAAGATGTTGTATAGGCTAACACATCACGCCAGCTATTATCTGATATTGAAGTAAAGGTTAATGTATTTGTAGCATTATCCCAACTCAATCTCATGTTACCTGCCGCTCCAAAAGTTAAATCTCCAGAATCTGTAGAGTTACTTAGAATTTGAGCTGCTGGTTGACCAGAGTTTTGGTAGTTAATAGCACGCCATGTTTGAGATACTGGAGTAATCCATGAAGGAGTACCATTATTATTAATAGTAAGTACTTGTCCTACACTACCATTAGTAAGACCTGTAATCAACTTACCTGTAGTGCTATCAAACACAGCTAATTGCCCAACTACTGCTCTTGAAGGTCCACTAACAACTCCTGTAGTGTTTGTCTGCACAAACGTCCACTTAGTTCTTACTTGTGACCAAGTAGAGGAAGTGGCAGCAGGGGTACTCTCCTTACATATTAGCAAATCACCAATTTCTACTGGCTCTCCATTGATATATCCAACACTATCAGTATATGTACCAGTACCAAATGTCACCACGTAAGTATGACCAACATCAGCTGTGGGTGTAAATGAACCTGGACTTGTAGTACCAGCCTCAACTGCACCTTTATATAGCATTGCATTATTAGAACCAAGAATACTATCAGCATAGTCTTTAGCAGCTTGTATTGCATTCCATACCATTAAAGGTGAAGCTGCAATAGCTGCAACTACGTTAGTATCATTAATGTTCTCGTTATCACTTGATGGGTCAGGCTTAGTGTTAAGAGTATCCTGTAACTTTACATGACCATACAATTTAGTAGAAGCACCACCATATTCTGGCTTTAAAGATATGTGAATCTTTGGTGTAGCTTGACCTTGTACATCACCCTTTAAGTTACCAATAATGTAACCATCTAAGACTGATAAGTCTCCATGATTAACATTAACTGGTCCGTTAGAGTTCATACCTCCAGCTATTGTCATCTTCTGGGTGGCATCGTTGAATGTAAGACCATTAGCCTTTCTTACCTGAGAAGTATCTGCCGTATTACTAGCCTCATTATAAGATAGTAATATGTTTCTATCTCCCATTAAAGTAGATGGAGCTAATTGCTCAACATAATCTCTGATTTCTATGTTATGATTCTCAGCCAATGTAACGTGCCCAGTGGCATCTACTATAATATTCGGAATTACAAAGATACTCGCATTTCCAAGATTAGTAGACTGCCCATAAGAACCTGGGACTACTCCACTGGTTTTGTGTAATAGCTTTCTATTAGCTGCATCCCATTCAAGAGGAGGTTCAGTGTCTACTCTACTAAGAGCATTACTACTAATAATAATTCTATTACCATCACCTTTTCTGATACTAATACTCTCACCAGCGGTAGACATTAAGAAGAATGAGTTACCAATCTGAACTTTTACTGAACCACTTACTTCTGATATTTCAATACTAGGGTATCCAATACTAAAGTAAGTTCCACAAGTCCACATTTCTCTTGTGTCTTCTATAAACACAATAGGGTTTAGACCCTTTGGAATACTCTCAATCAGAGGTTCAAACACCTCTTTCTTCTTTACATATGCAAACTTACTATCAATTACCATTATTCAATTATTTTAGTAGTTAGTAAGTTGTCTAATCTTAAAGCTGTTTGTGCTAGTGTTTCAGTTGGAATCACATAGTTACCAGTTGCATTTATAAGTATATCAGTACCATCTAATACTGGATTGGTCTTAATAGGCTTCTTGTTAACAGTCTTGTTTCCAATTTCATCAATCTTAGCTTGCATTTCATCCAACAGTTGTTGAACTTTATCAAGTATATCAATGATTTCCTTATTGTCCAAGAATACTACCCATTTCTCACCATCATATAACAACATCTTACTGTTGTCCTTAATCCAGATATGGTAAATAGTTGGAGGAGTCATATCACCCCTCCAGAAATTTACCTGCTTATTGTTTACCATTGCATCTGCCATGTTATTTTAATATTATAGAAGCATTAGTAGTAATGTTATTAACAATCTGTTCTAATGCTGTAAGTTTATCCATTAGTAGTTTACCTTGAGCTGCTGATAGGGGAATGTCTGACCTGTCTGTTACTAAGTCGTTAGCTACTACACTAATAACTTCTTTGGTGTAGTTAAAGGATTCCTCAGTATTTCCATAGACTAAATTAAACTCCATCTTAAAATCCTGAGACGCTGATAGATGACATAGTAGTACAACATTAATAACTCTCCTATCATTTATGTCTGTAGTATCAGTTCCTACCTTATTGTAAGAAGTCAAGATGGTATCCTCATTATATTCAATGACCGTTGTAGAAGTTTCATACAATAACTCTAAAAATTCTACAGCTTCATCAATAGTACTAAAGTATGTACTCGGAGAATCACTGTTTACCATATCGAATGGTATGGTGCAATTAACATACTTAACTTTAATGTCTAAGTCATTTACCTCCCCTTTTATAGCAGAATCATCATAGTTAGTAAGACTATCTAACTTATTCTTATCACTGCTAGTGAAGTCATTAGAACTCAACCCCATTCCAGGAACCTTCTCAACATACTTACTAACATCAGGTATTTCAGATTTTAAAGCATATCCACTCAAATCAACTCCAGGTATTGCAGCTATTTGTTGTTGTACCCAAGTCTGTGAAGCTAGTCCCTCGATACTTGGGATAACAGGAGTATTAATAAGGTCGTTATAGTCTTTAGAGAATAGTTCTGACTTATCAGCTTTACCGTTTAGTGTAGTTTCAATACCACTAATCTTAGTATTAATTCCACCTATAGTAGTATTCTGAGCAAGTATAGCATCACTTAATTCCTTAAAGGTATTGTATGATGGGTCAGCACCTTCTAAGATTATATCAAACCTACTGTCTGTATAGCCCTTAGCTTCTAATAAAGCAGTACCAGCAGCACCAGCAGCTTCAGCCCCAAGTTCATCTAATGTATATGTTGGTTTATTAGGTTGCTTAGCCCATGCAGGTACAGTAGGGTCAGTTTCAGTAAACTCAGTTAGATAACCTTTAGCTTCTAGTTCTTGTTCAGTAACTAGGTTACCTGGCAGTGAACTTATATATCCACTATCGTTCTCTAACTGTGATACTCTAGTTGGTAGTTCTGTTCGGTCAGCTTTTCCACTAATATCTGGAATATCAGTCTTGTTAGCTTTCTTAGCAACTTCACCTTCCAAATCAGTTATTGTCTTTCTGATGCCAGAGTCATTATAGTTAGTAAGTCCAGATAACTTGGCTTTCTCTTCTATAGTAAAGCTCTGTTCAGATAGACCCATTCCTACTTGTTTGTCAACCTTATTATTCCAGCTATCAATGTCTTGCTGATTTATATTCTTTGCAGCACTAGCAGCAAATTGAGGTTCTAAA
>ERZ791659.805-NODE-805-length-19794-cov-2.20001_pt1 | contig 19794 bp, 14 predicted proteins | sample MGYA00510053_ERZ791659 | MGnify/ENA primary metagenome ERZ791659 (study PRJEB30046, sample SAMN00715192) | human gut metagenome | study: EMG produced TPA metagenomics assembly of the A metagenome-wide association study of gut microbiota in type 2... | reverse complement strand
TATAACAGAAAGAAAGACCTTGAGTTCATTATAAACTCTTGGTCTTTCTTTTTTTTCGGGACTATTCTTTTTTCACAGCCCCTTTTTGTTGTTTATGAATGTTAATTATCCGAGGTCATCAGTGTATTGAGAAATGTGAGTAATGCATCCTTTTGCTTTGGAGAAAGCTGATAAATGTGGCAGATCAGAGGATCGTCAAGCAGGGAAGGGGTATCATCATCAAAAAAATCTTTTAATGAAATATTTAGTGCTTCACAGATATAGGATAAAAATTCAATCGTTGGATTTTTGTTGCCAAGTTCAATATCTCTCAGATAGCTTTGGGAGATACCTGCTAAATTTGCCAGTTTATTTACCGAATAATTCTTTTTCTTTCTGTAATATGTTATTTTTTCTCCTATGTTCATAAATATATCCCCTTTGTTTCACAAACGGATTTCTAAAGTCAAATAAAATATGCCCAGAAGAAGAAAAAATATTCTGCATCCTATATGGGCATACGTTATCAAAGTAGCAAATAAAATTGAATTAAATTACAATTATAGATATTGACAATTATATCTATAGAGATTAAAGTGAATATAAATAAAGTAGGAAAATGGAAACTAAATGAATACTGGGTTAAAAATTTTATTATATGTGAAATGGAGAAATTGCTTATGAAAGGAAAAGAACTTCTTGAATATGTGAAGAAAGTGTTTGAAATGGAGTCTGCTATAAGAATTCAAGAAGATGTTTTACAAAAAGTGGACGATGAAAGGGAAAAACTTAATCATCCATATTACAAAGTGACATCTGAACTCTATAAATATGACTATCATGCGGAACCCCAATATGAAGGATATTGCATGGATGATTATATAGGTGCATTTATTGTGTGGATTATATTATCAGTAATAATATTATTTATAGGAATTTTTACTTGGTTTTTAGAGTATGATGTGGGGGTGGAGGGCATATTTATAATTGGTGCGCTTTCTTTTATTATTGTGGGAGGGTACATGTTTCTAAGGAGTCTTTCAGCAAAAGCATCTTATAATGATGAGTGCTGTAAAACAAAAGAATATAATGATTTAGTAAAAACTCTAACGGATAAAGATAATGAAGAAATAAAAAGAAAAAACGAAGAAATTATTGAATGGAATAATAAACATTGTCAGGAAATTGAGGCAAAGAAGGCTGCACTTGATATTTATAGAGCTAAGCTTGAGGATATATTGAAAGAAACTAAAAATACGCTTGAAGCTTATTATCGTAAAGACATTATATATCCTAAATATAGAAGTTTGATTCCGATATCTTCATTTTGTGATTATTTACAATCAGGTGTATGTGAAACGCTTGAAGGTCATGAGGGATGTTACAATAAATTTGATCTTGAAGTAAGACTTGATACGATAATAAGCAGAATAGATGATGTAATTGATAATCTTGATCAGATTAAATTTAATCAGCACACTCTTTATGAGGAAGTTGTAAAATGTAATGAAAAGCTTGATAACCTTTCTACTGGTATCAGTGAGATGACAAACAATATAACAGGCAGTATTGAAGAAGTAAAAGCTAAAACAGTTGCGGCTATTAATGGTAATGACCATTCAAATGCAATGCTTGAATACTATGCAGAGGAGACATTGCATAATGTAAATAATATAAAATGGCTGCAACAAATGGATTATATTGATCGTGGTGGACATGCTTGGTAAAGCAGAACAAAAATTATATGAAATAAGTTGGATGAAAGATTAGGTACATGTTCATTTTGATATTAAATAATAGAGAAAAGTGAGAAGAGTTTCATGAAAATAAAATTAAAGAAAATGATTTGTCAAGTCATGGTAATCACAATATTGATTGTATTATGCAGAGAAAATATATATGCGGAAAATAATACTGAGGAGGAGATAGTTGAATATCTTGATGACTGTGAAATAATTGATACAGACCATTATACTGGGAATATGGGAGATAGTTTTGTCGATGTCATTGGAAAAAATGTTAATACCAGAGGAAATACAGATATTGATGGAAACGTGTATGAACATGGAATAGAAGCATGGATTGCCAGATGGAACTTTACAGAAGAAATTAGTTTTGCATCTGCTACATTTGATGTTTGTGATTTTACTGGAACTTTATCAGGAAAATGTGTGTTGATTGGAAGTTATAATACAACAAATTTTGATACAACTGTGTATTTTTATGGAGACGATATTTTATTAGCTAGTTATGAACTGAAGCCAGATACTATTCCTTTTTCAATTGATATATCGATGGAAGATGTGAAAAAATTGAAGATATATGTTCAGGATAATATAGGAGTAGCGGGGGGAACTTCATTTGGATTTGTTAATATGATATTGAATCGAAGTACTGAACAACCGGTAAAATTCACTATAGGACGTGATAATAATATATTTGGTAATACGTCACAAGATTTTTTTGGAAATGATGGAGATGATAGAAATAACTATTCTATTAGTTTTCCGAATTATAGAGAGGCACTATATAGTGATCAAAATGTCAATTATTGCAATTTGTTACAGAAAAAAGAACTTGAAAAGTGGGAAGGTTCTTGTTATGGAATAAGTGCATCTGTTATGTACGGTTATTATGGTGGTATTGATTTGAACAAGTATATCAACAAGAATCTTGAAGATGCTGGATGCTATTATAGTAATATTTATTTTCCTCTGAATAATCAAGATACAAAAGACATGATTCAGGTATTTCAATTATCACAATATAGATCAGACATGTCGTATACGAATACTGTGAAAAATAATCTTATATATAAAATATTGGGAGGCGGAAAGAAATTTACAACTGTTTTAAGTGAGATTGTAAATGAAGCTAAAGAATCAAACTTTTTGAAACCATTTTTATTATGTGTAAAATATAAAGAAGCGGGGCATGCGTTACTGATTTGTGGAATAGAAGAAGAAACGGATGAATATTATAAAATTGCGGTTTGTGATCCAAACGGTGAAATAAAAAAGGATGATGTGGGAAAAATTATTACAAATCATTTTTTGTATAATTATTTGATGATAAAGAAAGATTTGTCAGAATTTCATATGGAAAATACACTTGGTCAGTGGATATATCCAAATAAAATTGATTCTGAGAGTTTTATTGAATTAAGTTATTGTACTTATAATGACGCATATTCAAAAAAGAATAAAAGAATGAGTGATTGTGAAGTGGTTATTGATGTCTGCAGTCCGTTTTATATGACAACGGATGCAGGAACATATCTATCATATGATGGAGAAACATTTGATGGAAACATTCAAATCGAGGATAGTTTGTTTACAGTTAATTCTGGAGAGAATGGATGTTCAAGTTTGATAATAAGGATGAATAATGTCAATGCAGTTGAATTTACAAATTTTACAGATGATATAGAAGTAGATTGTTTATTTGATAATGATGAATATACAAATGTATCTGGTAAAGATATAGAAAAAATATCGTTTGAAGATGATAAAGGAGTGGTAATTGAAGGTACTGATGCAACATATAGAATGTGCATAGGTGCGAAAGATTCAAATCATACGTTAATAGAAGCAAATGGAAAAGTAGATGATAAGGTCGTTTATCAATACAAAGATTCCAAATATTAGTGTAGAAGGAATTGATAGTCAGTCAGATATAAAAATAAATAAATAATTAACGGAGGATATGAAGAACTAAATAAAGAAAATGATCCAACGATTATTTTTGAAGATCAGGCTGATGATCCAAACAATTCTGATAATCCAAATAATAATGGCAAAGACCAGAATGATCAAAATAGCGGAAATAACGATAATCATGAAAATTCTGGCAACAATGGAAATCAAACATCAGGTAATAGTGGAAGCAATAATGGTGAAATCAGTACATCAAATGAGACAGGAACAAACGGTAATGTATCGCAGACAGAAGAAGAATCAAAGATCGCTAAAGAAAATACAATTACATATACTGTAACTGCAGGAGATACTTTGTATAAGATAGCACAAAAAATGTACGGCGACCGCAAATTCTGGAAAAAGATATATGTTGATAACAAAGATGTGTTAAAAAATCCAAATCGTATTTATATAGGACAGAAATTAACGATATATTTTGATGCGGATACAACACAACAGCAAAATGAAACAGGCAACACTTTAAGTGCAAATTCTTATATGATCAAACCGGGCGATACACTTTGGAAGATTGCACAGAAAGTGTATAAAAAAGGATACTATTGGAAAAATATTTATGAAGCTAACCGCAAGACAATAAAGAGTCCTGAAAAGATTCGTGTAGGTCAGGTGATTCAGCTTCCATAAAATTGGAAATGTAAAATTACATTATGCGAACAGAATGTAGAAAAGATTAGAATAGAAAAAATAATAATAAAGGAAGTTGGGAAAGACAAAAGTACTTTTTAGACTTCCTTTATTTTATATGAGACAAGTGCAGTGTTTTTGAGAAGACGTAAAATGTCTGTCATAGAATACCCACCTAAAATATAAAAAGAAAGAAAAATAAAAAAATATACGATATATGTTTTTATAAAAAACCTCGTGATATGTAATATGTAAATATTTTAACAAAGGCAATGAACTTCGACAAGGTTCTGATAAAATATTTTCAGCATTTCTCCTAGTAGACAACGATCTCATTTTATGCCTATAATATTCCATAGACAGGTGTTTTTGGCAGAGGAGGTCGACACATATATGGCACCAAATGTAGCAATTGGAATACAGGATTTTTCTACAATTATCGAGAACAACTATTTTTATATAGATAAAACAGCTTTTTTGAAAGAATGGTGGGACAGTGGAGATAGTGTTACTTTGATCACAAGACCAAGACGTTTTGGAAAGACATTGACCATGAGTATGACCGAGCAGTTTTTTTCGCTGGAATATGCAGGGCGTTCTGATTTATTTGAGAGTTTTGAAATCTGGAAAAATAAGGAGTATCGCAAGCTGCAGGGAACTTATCCGGTCATCAGTCTTTCATTTGCCCGGATCAAAGAACGTGATTATGAGAAAACAAAACAGAAGATGTGTGAGATTTTAAGGAACATTTATATCAAGTTTTCTTATATCAAAGAGAGTGCAAGGCTGACGGATGCAGACCGGGCATATTATGACCGTATGCTGGCGGAAGATATAAGAGAGACAGATGCGACATCCTCACTTTATCAGTTATCAGATTTTCTCTATAGATATTATGGTAAAAAAGTGATCATTCTTTTAGATGAATACGACACTCCAATGCAGGAGGCATTTGTGGATGGTTACTGGGAAGAACTGGTGGCATTTACAAGAAGTCTGTTTAATTCAACGTTTAAGACGAATCCGGCATTGGAACGTGGAATCATGACTGGCATTACAAGAGCGAGTAAAGAGTCCATTTTTTCAGATCTGAATAATCTTGAAGTTGTGACAACAACATCTGATAAGTATGCGACAACGTTTGGTTTTACCGAATCGGAGGTGTTTCATGCATTAGAGGAATGTGGACTTGAAAGTGAAAAGAATGAAGTGAAAAGATGGTATGATGGATTTATTTTTGGAACACATAAGGATATCTATAATCCATGGTCAATATTGAACTATCTTGATTCACAGCAGTACACAACTTATTGGGCGAACACGAGTGCAAATAGTCTGGTCGGGAAATTAGTGCGTGAAGGAAACCGCAATATCAAGGAGAAATTTGAGAAATTATTATGTGGAGAGTGTATCTGGTCAGAAATTGATGAACAGATTGTGTACAATCAATTGAATGGAAATGAGCAGGCAGTTTGGAGTCTTTTGCTGGCGAGCGGTTACTTAAAAGTGCTTTCTTATGAAAAATACAAGGATATTCCGGAAGGAACCGAGCCAAAATATCAGCTTGCGCTTACAAATCTGGAAGTAAAGCTGATGTTCCAGAGAATGATACGCGACTGGTTTGCCACTGTGCAGCCGGATTATAATGATTTTGTGAAAGCGATGTTCATTGGTGATGTGGATGCAATGAATGAATACATGAACCGTGTTGCATTACAGACATTCAGTTACTTTGATACAGGGGACAGGGCTTCCGGAGCAGAACCGGAACGTTTTTACCATGGATTCGTATTAGGACTGCTCGTGGATCTGCAGGACAGATATTATGTGAAATCCAACCGGGAGAGCGGTTTCGGAAGATATGATGTCATGCTTGAACCGAAACATCCCGGACAGGAGAATGCGGTGATCCTTGAATTCAAAGCGCGGAGCACAAGGAAAGAAAAAAGTCTGGAAGAAACAGCACAGTCAGCGCTTGAGCAGATTAGGCAGAGAAAATACCGTGAAGAATTGAAAACAAAGGGTATTAAGGAAGAACAGATAAAAGAGTATGGTTTTGCATTTGAGGGTAAGACCGTGTTGATTGTAGATTGATCATGTTACATTTAACGTTACCATTTATGCGATAGATTTGTTATACTTAAGTAGAAATTGCAAAAAAATAGTTTGGAGAGGCAGCTATGGCAGAATTTATAAAATTACCTGTTGGAATTGAAAATTTTGAAAAAATCCGCAGAGATGGTTTTTATTATGTTGATAAAACCGGTCTGATCGAGCAGCTTTTAAATAACTGGGGAGAGGTCAATCTGTTCACGCGTCCACGTCGGTTTGGTAAGACATTGAATATGAGCATGCTCAAATGTTTCTTTGAAATCGGTACAGATCAGTCGCTGTTTGACGGATTATATATTTCTAAGAATAAGGCTTTATGTGATGCATATATGGGAAAGTATCCGGTCATATCAATCAGTTTAAAAGGGGTAAATGCAGACAGTTACGAAAATGCACGCAGCCTGTTGAAACGGATTGTGATGGAAGAAGCGAAAATGCACCGGATCATCATGAGTGGAAATAGGTTAGATGACATAGACAAGGCAGAATATATGTCACTTGTTACAGGAGAAATGGGCGAGGACACGCTTGTATACAGTATGAAAACGCTGACTGCATTACTGGAAAAGTATTATGAGAAAAAAGTGATTGTACTCATTGATGAGTATGATGTACCTCTTGCCAAGGCAAACGAGAATGGTTACTATGACCAGATGGTTTTACTTGTCAGAAATTTATTTGAAAACGTGTTAAAGACAAACAGTAGTTTGAAATTTGCAGTTTTAACAGGATGTCTGCGTGTGGCAAAGGAGAGCATTTTTACAGGACTGAACAATTTTAAGACAAATTCAATCCTTGATGAGGAGTATGATGAGACGTTTGGATTTGTCGATGATGAAGTGAAAGAAATGCTTCATTATTATGGTCAGGATACACATTATGAGACAGTAAAAGAGTGGTATGACGGATACCGCTTTGGAAATGCAGATGTTTATTGCCCGTGGGACGTCATTAATTATTGCGATGCACATAGAAGGAATCCGATGCTTCCACCGGAGAATTATTGGACTAACACCAGTGGAAACGATGTGCTGAAACATTTTATAGAAAGTGCAGGAGCAGCAAAGGGGCTGGCAAAAACAGACTTAGAGAGACTTGTAAATGGTGAAATCGTAGAAAAAGATATACGTGAGGATCTGACTTATAACGAACTGTATGCATCCATGGATAACCTCTGGAGTACACTTTTCATGACGGGATATCTCACACATAAAGGCAGAGTTGATACAAAAAGATACAGACTTGCAGTGCCAAACAGGGAAATACGGAACATCATCACAGAGCAGGTGCTGGCTTTGTTTAAGCATAATGTGGAAAAAGACGGACAGCTTCTGAATGATTTTTGTACTGCTCTTTCAGACGGACACACAGATGAGGTCGAGCGGTTATTTTCAGAATATATGAAAAAGACGATCAGCGTCCGTGATACTTTTGCAAGGAAAGAGTTAAAGGAGAATTTTTATCATGGTCTTCTGTTGGGGATTCTTGGATTTAAGGCTGGCTGGTCGGTCATGTCTAACCGTGAATCTGGAAATGGATTCAGTGACATTATGATTATGATAGATGATGCTGAGATTGGAATTGTGATTGAAGTAAAATATGCGGAGAGTCATGATCTCGAGTCTGTTTGCAAGGATGCGCTAAAACAGATGATAGATAAACGCTATACAGAATATTTTGAACATCAGGGGATAAAGAAAATTCTTAAATATGGAATTGCCTGTCGAGTCAAGGAATGTAAGGTTATGTTAGAAGAAAACTAATTTCAAGAAAGATGTAACATGTAAAAATGTTGCATCTTTCTTTTTTATTGTTGCAGTCTGCGGTCAATTGGTTGCAATGTAAAAACGAACATGATAATGTGATAGTAACAGGAAACGGAAGATGCGCAAAACAAGGAGGCTAAATCCTCTCCTCACAAGGGTTCGGATTTTGCTTCGCAAAACAAGGAGGATTATATGATTTGGGAAGATGTATTAGCAAAATTTAAAGAGTTATTTGGGGATGAGGGCGAAATCGGTGTTTATTTTGCACCGGGACGTGTGAATATGATCGGTGAGCATACCGATTACAACGGAGGACACGTTTTCCCTTGTGCACTCACCATTGGTACATATGGTGTGGCAAGAAAAAGAAATGACAAGAAACTTCGTTTTTATTCTATGAATTTTGAGCAGCTCGGTGTGATCGAGTCCTCAGTAGAAGGTTTAAAACCGGAAAAAGAGGCTGACTGGACGAACTATCCAAAGGGAGTTATGTGGGCATTTGGCGAGAAGGGAATGAAAGTAGAGCAGGGTATGGATCTTGTTTTATTTGGAAATATTCCAAACGGCTCCGGACTTTCTTCTTCTGCATCCGTTGAAGTTCTGACCGGATATATTTTAAAAGATATGTTTGGATTCGACGTGACAAATCAGGATCTTGCACTGATCGGCCAGTTCTCTGAAAATAAATTCAACGGCGTAAACTGTGGTATCATGGATCAGTTTGCGATTGCAATGGGAAAAGCTGGTCATGCGATTTTCCTTGATACAGCAACTTTAAAATATGAGTATGCACCGATCAAGCTGGAAAATGCAAAGATCGTGATCTCCTGCAGCAACAAAAAACGTGGACTTGGAGATTCCAAATACAATGAGAGAAGAAGTGAGTGCGAGACTGCGCTGGCAGAACTTCAGAAAGTTGTTAAAATTGAATCCCTTGGTGAACTCACGGAGGAACAGTTTGAACAGTACAAAGATGCGATCAAAGATCCTGTCAGGGTAAAACGTGCAAAACATGCGGTTTATGAGAATCAGAGAACCATCAAGGCAGTGGAAGCATTAAAGAATAACGATGTTACTCTGTTTGGTGAGTTAATGAACGCCTCCCATGTTTCCCTTCGTGATGATTACGAAGTAACCGGTATCGAGCTTGACACATTGGTGGAAGAAGCATGGAAAGTAGACGGAGTGATCGGTTCCCGCATGACAGGTGCAGGATTCGGCGGATGTACCGTCAGCATTGTAAAAGATGAGGCAGTGGATTCCTTTATTGAAAAAGTGGGCGCTGCTTACAAAGATAAGATTGGCTATGCAGCTGATTTCTATGTAGTGGAGATCGGTGATGGTCCTGTAAAACTGGCTTAGTGATTTCAAAATAAAGAGGATAACACAATGATTCAGGAAAGAATTTTAGAATTGACAGAATATGGTCTTGTGACCGGACTGGTGGAGCCGGAAGACAGGAGATTTACCATTAATCGCCTGTTAGAACTTTTTCATCTGGATGAATTAGACGATGAAGTGGCAGCAGCCTATGCAAAGAGAACTCCGATGACACAGGAGAGTGCAGAGGCAGCATTGGAAGGCATCTTAAATGAGATGCTCGATTATGCGGCAGAAGATGGACTGATGCCGGAGGATACGATCACATACAGGGATCTGTTCGATACAAAGATCATGAGTATGCTTGTGCCGAGACCAAGCGAAGTGATCAAAAAATTCCAGGCACTCTATCAGATCAGTCCAAAGGAAGCAACCGATTATTTTTATAAATTAAGCAGAGATACAAACTACATTCGTAGATACCGTATCAAAAAAGACCAGAAATGGACTGCAGATACCGAGTTTGGAACATTGGATATCACCATCAACCTCTCCAAACCGGAAAAAGATCCAAAGGCGATTGCGGCAGCCAAGCTTGCAAAACAGAGCGGTTATCCGAAATGCCTTCTCTGCAAAGAGAATGAGGGATATGCAGGACGTGTGAACCATCCGGCAAGACAGAACCACAGGATTATTCCGGTAACGATCAATCACAGTGACTGGTTCTTCCAGTATTCTCCATATGTTTACTACAATGAGCACTGCATCGTTTTTAATGCAGAGCATACACCGATGAAAATCGAGAAAGCAACCTTTGGAAAACTGTTGGATTTTGTAGAGCAGTTCCCACATTACTTTGTCGGATCGAATGCGGATCTTCCGATTGTTGGAGGATCTATCTTGAGCCATGATCATTTCCAGGGTGGACATTATGAGTTTGCCATGGCAAAGGCACCGGTCGAAAAAGAGCTGGTATTCAAGGGATTCGAGGATGTGAAAGCCGGAATCGTAAAATGGCCAATGTCCGTGATCCGTATCAGCGCACCACAAAAAGAGCGCCTGATCGAACTAGCAGATAAGATTTTACTTGCATGGAGAGGTTATACGGATGAAGATGCATTTATTTTTGCAGAGACAGAGGGCGAACCACACAACACGATCACTCCTATCGCAAGAAAACGCGGCAATGATTATGAGTTAGATCTTGTACTCCGCAATAATATCACGACGGAGGAGCATCCGCTGGGTGTTTACCATCCACATGCAAAACTTCATCATATCAAAAAGGAAAACATTGGTCTGATCGAGGTTATGGGACTTGCAGTGCTTCCAGCCAGATTAAAAGATGAGATGGCTGCATTAGAGCAGGCAATCTTAGACGGCGCAGAAATCCGTGAGGATGAAGTTCTTGCAAAACATGCAGACTGGGTGGAAGAATTTCTGCCTAAGTATGGATTTACGGCGGGAAGCGGCCTGGAAGGTGAGATCACACCGGAAAAATTACATGAGATCATTCAGACAGAAATCGGTCTTGTGTTCAAAGAAGTTTTATTGGACGCAGGTGTTTACAAATGCACAGAGGAAGGCAGAAAAGCGTTCCAGAAGTTCGTAGATACCGTCAATGCATAAAAATACAGGGGAGTATTTTTAATAAACAAAAACTGTCCGGGGCAGTATCCGTAAGGAAAATGTCCTGTGGCAGTTTTCTTTTTTTATCTATTTACTTTCATACAGTATTGTTGTAAAGTAATAATTGTTCCGTGGATCTGCACATTTACGGTGCAGACCGCAGAAAAATGACTCGAGAGTAAGAAAACAGTGAGGAAGAGAATATGATTTCACAGAAAATACAGAAGGCATTGCAGGGAAGTTCTGCAATCCGTGCAATGTTTGTAGAGGGAAATGAACTTGCCGCCAGGGTGGGAAGAGAGAACGTGTATGATTTTTCATTGGGGAATCCTGCAACACCGGCTCCGGCAGCATTGAACGAGGCAATTAAGCAACTGGTGGATGAGACCGATCCGCTGGTTTTACATGGATATATGGACAACGCCGGTTACCCGGATGTTCGTCAGGCGGTTGCAGAGAACTTAAACAAGCGTTTTGGAACTGCATTTACTTCCCATAATATTGTGATGACAGTGGGAGCAGCGGGAGGATTGAACATTATTTTTAAAACAATCTTAGATCCGGGTGACGAGGTGATCGTGTTTGCCCCATATTTCGGAGAGTACAAGAGTTATGCAGCCAATTTTGATGCGGAAGTCGTGGAAGTTCCACCGGATTTTGAAGCATTCCAGCCAGATCTGATGGCATTTGAAAAAGCGATCAATGAAAAGACCAAGGCAGTGATCGTGAACACACCAAACAATCCGACAGGTGTGATCTATCATGAAGAAACCATGAAAAAGATGGCTGAGATTCTGGAAAAGAAGGAAAAAGAGATTGGACACGAAATTTATCTGATTTCCGATGAGCCTTACCGTGAACTTGTCTACGATGGAAATCAAGAGGATTTCCTGACGAAATACTATAGGAATACAATTGTAGGTTATTCCTTCAGCAAATCCCTTTCCCTTCCGGGTGAGCGTATCGGATATGTGGTTGTTCCGGATGAGGTGGAAAATGCAGATCAGGTCATTGACGGCATTGTTGTATCCAACCGTACCCTCGGCTTTGTGAATGCGCCATCCCTGCTTCAGAAAGCAGTTGCAAAATGTCTGGATGAGAAAACCAATCTGGCATTTTATGATGAAAACAGAAAGATGTTATACGAAGGACTGCAAAAGCTAGGTTTTCACTGCATCAAACCGGAAGGCGCTTTTTATATGTGGGTAAAATCTCCGGATGCAGACGAAGAAAAATTTGTTGCAGCAGGTAAAAAATACAATATCATCATGGTAAAGGGCAGCGCATTCGGATGTGCAGGCTATGTCCGTCTTGCTTACTGTGTTTCCCATGAGACGGTGAAAAATGCCCTGACTGCGTTTGAGAAACTGGCAGAAGATTACGGATTGTATACTGAATGAAATGACTCGGAAATGAGCAGATTGTAATGAATTTGTGAAATATAACAGGAAAATTGAGAGAGTGGAGAGCGTAAAATTTATGAGTAACTGGGAAGAATATGTAAGAACAGTGGAACCGTATGTTCCGGGAGAACAGCCAAACCAGCCGGACATGATCAAATTGAATACCAACGAAAATCCATATCCGCCCGCACCGGGAGTGGTAGAGGCTCTGAAGAACTTTGATACAGATAAGCTGCGACTTTATCCGGAACCGACCTGCAAAGTGTTAGTCGATGCAATCGCAGATTATTATGGAATCAGGAGCAGTCAGGTATTTACCGGTGTCGGTTCTGATGATGTGCTTGCCATGATATTTATGACGTTTTTTAACAGCAAAAAGCCGATCCTGTTTCCGGATATCACCTATTCTTTTTATGATGTGTGGGCAGATATGCTTCGGATTCCATTTGAGACAAAAGCGTTAGATGACAATTTTCAGATTAGAAAAGAGGATTATTATGGGGACAACGGCGGCGTGGTGTTCCCAAATCCAAATGCACCGACCGGAATCCTTATGCCGCTTTCAGAGATTGAGGATATCATTGCACACAACCGCGATGTGATCGTAGTTGTGGATGAGGCATACATTGATTTTGGCGGGGAGTCTGCACTGCCTCTGATCGAAAAATATGACAATCTTCTCGTGGTACAGACCTTTTCAAAATCGCGTTCCCTGGCAGGTATGCGGCTTGGCTTTGCGATGGGAAATGAAAAGCTGATCCGGTATATCAATGATGTGAAATATTCTTTCAATTCCTACACGCTCAATCAGACAGCGCTTTCGCTTGGCGTGCAGGCAATAAAGGACAGGGAGTATTTTGAGGAAACCTGTGCAAAAGTCATCGCTACAAGGGAATGGACGAAGTGCGAACTGAAAAAATTGGGATTTTCCTTTGGGGATTCCATGAGCAACTTTATTTTTGCAACACATGAAAGAGTTCCTGCAAAAGAAATATTTGAAGCACTCCGGGAGCATAACATTTTCGTGCGTTATTTTTCAAAGCCGAGAATTGATAATTATCTGCGTATCAGCATCGGAACCCAGCAGGAGATGGAGCGTCTGATTGCTTTTCTGGCTGTTTTTCTGGGAGAATAACAGAATACTGTCAGGTATAAATTATAGTTATAACCAATATGAAAAAAAGTATTGCTTTTTCGTCACGATTCGACTATTATAGAATTCGCGTCTGTAACGCTTTAGTGTGTAAAACAGGTATTTACTTTAAAACTTTACTATGTTAAAATATGTATAGATTTGAAATTTCTGACAATAAAAAAGAGAATGATATCATTTTGATTTATGAAAAGGAGAAAGTAAAATGAGCAAGAAACTAAGGACTGAGGCAGTAGACCATCTTTTTGATGCGATTTTAAGCCTGGAAAACAGAGAAGAATGTTATACTTTTTTTGAAGATGTCTGCACTGTGAATGAGCTGCTTTCCTTATCACAGAGATTTGAGGTTGCCAAGATGTTACGTGACCAGAAAACATATCTTGATATTGCAGAGAAAACAGGTGCTTCCACAGCGACCATCAGCCGTGTAAACCGTTCTTTGAATTATGGGAATGACGGATATGACATGGTATTTGCCAGAATGGCAGCATCAGAGACAAATGAAGCGTAAAACAGAATAGAAAAAAACCGGAAAAAAAGAAAAACCCGGAGCTGCACGGATCATGTCTGGTATAGACAGTGTTCCATTCAGCACCGGGTTTTATTTTTCTTTTTTGGAAGGATCTTTTTCTTCGTGCAGCATCTGATCGACAATGCGCTCGATAATTGTTTTTTTCAGGTAGACATCATAGCTTAACATGCAGATAAAACTGAATGTCCGTAAAAGCTCTGCGTCTTCACCTTCCATTCCCTCAAAAGTTTTCATGGAGGTGTTAAACTTCTTTGCAAGGTCTTTCATGATATTTAAGGTTTCCTGATGCTCTAAACCGAAAACTTCTTTATAGATATCCTCAAGACTCATCTCGGAGCTGCCTTTTCCAAAATACTTGTCCGTGATCGGATTTAAGATACTCTGGATGTCACTGATGCTTAAGATACTTTTAAAATAGTAGATAAAGATCAAAGTCAGCACATGTTCTTTGGAATATTTTTTCTTTTCCGGTGGAGGAAGAAGATCGTTTTTTGCATAATTGTTGATCATGGTCTTAGTCAGGATCTTATCGTCCTCATGCCGCTTGGATGTGGCAAGCTGGGAATCCATAAATGTTGTCACCTGATCCATGTAAAGATCGATATTCGGGATATCTTCCGGTTTTACATAGTCGATTTTGTTAAATTCATCTAATATATCACTTAAAAATTGTTTTGTATTCATTTTTTTACCTGCTTTTACTCTTACTAGTTCAATCGTATTCTCTACATCAGATTATATAGTATTGAAAACTAGATGACAAGATACAATTGAATTTAATTGTATGAATTTGAATGTGGACGGTCGTAGATTTTTTCTGACGCAAAGGTAAAAAAAGAGACGGGTGTATTTGACAAAAATATATGTTTGTCATATAATGCACTTAACAAGAAAGCCGATAGATAGGTGTGAGCTATCTACTCCGGCGAAAAATCAATGTTAAAATAACCGTCAACTTTTCTCAGGAGCTGGACGGTTATTTTTTATTGTTAAAAAAAGAAAATATGTTCGATTTTACTGTTCATAAGCAGGGATAATGTGTTACAATAGATGGGAATATGATATTGTAATAAAAAAGGGATTGAATATTACAAACAACAACGGAAATGGAGATTTCTATGAGTATTTATGATACATTGAACGAACAGCAGAGAGAAGCGGTATTTCACACGGAGGGACCGGTTTTGATCTTGGCGGGTGCAGGTTCCGGAAAAACGAGGGTTCTGACACATCGAACCGCTTATCTGATCGAAGAAAAGGGCGTGAATCCATACAATATTATGGCGATCACCTTTACGAACAAAGCAGCAGGTGAGATGCGTGAGAGGATCGACCAGCTTGTGGGATATGGCTCTGAGAGCATCTGGGTATCAACGTTCCATTCTACCTGTGTGCGCATTTTAAGACGTCATATTGACCGCATCGGGTTTGACACTAATTTTACAATCTATGATTCCGATGATCAGAAGACACTGATGAAGGATATCTGTAAACGTCTGAATGTGGATACTAAGATTTACAAAGAGCGAAGTCTGCTTGCTGCGATTTCCAAAGCAAAAGATGAACTGGTAGATCCACAGGAATTTTCTCTCCGTGCGGCTGCTTCCGGGGATTTTGCGAAACGGAAACAGGCAGAGATCTACAGAGAGTATCAGGATGCACTGCGGCGGAATAATGCACTTGATTTTGACGATCTGATCGTAAAGACGGTTGAATTGTTTAAAACGGATGCCCAGGTGTTAGACTACTATCAGGAACGCTTTCGTTATATTATGGTGGACGAGTATCAGGATACGAATACGGCACAGTTTGAACTGATCAGTATTCTTGCCAGAAAGTATAAGAACCTGTGTGTCGTTGGTGATGATGACCAGTCTATCTATAAGTTCCGCGGTGCGAATATTTATAATATCCTGAACTTTGAAAAACATTTTCCGGAGGCAGTGACGATAAAACTGGAACAGAATTACCGTTCTACGCAGAATATTTTAAATGCTGCAAACGGAGTGATCTCCAACAATATGGGACGAAAAAGAAAGACACTCTGGACAGACAATGAAGAGGGGAAAAAGATCGGTTTCAAGCAGTTTGAGACAGGCTATGAAGAGGCAGAGTATGTCGCAAAGGACATCAATGCCTGTGTGAAGGACGGCAGATATCATTACGGTGACTGCGCTGTTCTCTACCGCACAAACGCACAGTCCCGTCTTTTTGAGGAAAAATTTATCGTATCCAATATTCCATATAAGATTGTCGGCGGCGTGAACTTCTATGCAAGAAAAGAGATCAAAGACCTGCTTGCCTATTTGAAAACGATCGATAATGCAAGAGATGATCTTGCTGTCCGCAGGATCATTAATGTGCCAAAACGTGGAATCGGTGCAACAACCTTAAATCGTGTGGCAGATTATGCGGCTGCGGCAGATATCAGTTTTTATAATGCATTGAAAATGGCAGACGATATTCCGACACTCGGCAAGAGTGCTGCAAAGATCAAGCCATTTGTGAATTTTATTCAGGTGATGCGCAGTAAAGTAGAGATTATCAGCGTTTCTGAACTTTTGCAGGAGATTATAGACGAAACCGGATATGTGAAAGAATTGGAAGCGGAAGATACCGAAGAGGCAAAGGCGCGTATTGAGAATATCGATGAGTTGATCAGCAAAGTGGTTGCTTACGAGGAAGGCGAGGAACATCCGACACTCAGTGGTTTTTTAGAGGAAGTGGCACTGGTTGCAGACATCGACAGTCTCGATGAGGGCAGTGATTATGTTGTTTTAATGACATTACATAGTGCAAAAGGTCTGGAGTTCCCGAAAGTTTACCTTGCCGGAATGGAGGATGGATTGTTCCCAAGTTATATGTCCATCACTTCGGACAGTTCTTCTGAGGATCTCGAAGAGGAGCGACGCCTGGCTTATGTGGGGATCACGAGAGCCAAAGAAGAACTTACAATTACCTGTGCAAGACAACGTATGATTCGTGGCGAAACGCAATATAATAAAGTATCGCGGTTTGTTCGGGAGATTCCGTCTGAACTGTTGGACAGTGAACTGAGAAAGCCGGCATCTGCAAGAGGATCTTCTTTTGGAAAAGAGAGCAGTTTCCCATCTTTTTTACAGAACCAGACAACAGCAAGACCGAAAAGAACAACACTGCGCCAGCAGCCTTCCGGACAGAGCATGCAGACAAAGGCTCTTGTCACAAAGGGTGTTGTAAAGTCAGAGCTTGACTATGGTGTCGGGGACACCGTATCGCATATCAAGTTTGGCAGAGGAGTTGTGAAAAACATCATGGATGGCGGAAGAGATTACGAGGTGACCGTGGATTTCGAAGGATATGGTGTGAAAAAAATGTTTGCCTCTTTTGCAAAATTAAAGCGTATCTGATTCTATTTGGAAGCAGGGACGTTTGTGTATCCGAAACTCTAAAAAATATATAAAATTTTTGAAAAATGTAAATTTTTTATATTCGAAAAGTAAAGGATATGATATAATGAGCGTAAGCAATGAGCGGTGCACGTAGATTTTTCTGGTGTGTATTGCGTTTAGGTTTTGCATATCCTATAAAAAGTATAAATAAGAGAAGGAGCGGAACACTATGAACAAGGTGGAAGATTTCATCAATGCGACAAAGTTAAACGACTTACTCAATAAGAAAGAGGATCTGATCAATATGACAAAGTTGAATGAATTATTAAACAAAAAAGAAGCAGAAGAAAAGAGAACATCAAAGGTTGTATGGATTTTTGCAATCATCGGTATTATTGCAGCAGTTGCAGCAGCAGTATATGGCGTATATCGTTTCTTTACACCAGATTATCTGGAAGATTTTGAAGACGATTTTGAAGATGATTATGATGACGATTTCTTCGAAGATGAAGAGGACGAAGAAGAGCCGGCAAAACCAGCAGAGAAAAAAGAAGAAGAATAAAAATAATCTGGAGGGTTGGGGGGCCCCCCCTTTTTTCTTGTGTAACAGATAAAAGAAATAGAAAACTGTGAAGTTAATAAAATGTCAATGGAATCATGGACAATTTTATAGTTGATGAAATAAAAATGCGAGGAATTTATGAAAAAAGGACAAATCATAGAAGGCGTGATCGAGCGCGTAGACTTTCCAAATAAGGGAATTATCAGAACAGAGGATGGCAGACAGGTTATTGTAAAAAATACGATACCGGGACAGAAAGTGTCTGCTTCCATCAATAAAATCCGCAAAGGAAAGGCAGAGGGCAGACTTTTAGAGGTATTGGAAAAGTCACCGCTGGAAGGGGACAAAACAGGATGTGTCCATGCCGGGGAATGTGGAGGATGTACTTACCAGACACTTCCATACGACAGGCAGCTTGAGATGAAAGCAGAACAGGTAAAAAAATTAATGGATGATGTGATCGATCAGGAAAACCGGGATTACCAGTTTCTGGGAATCAAGGAAAGTCCAAGGCAGACTGCATACCGCAATAAAATGGAATTTTCCTTTGGGGATGAATTTAAGGATGGACCGTTAGCACTTGGCATGCATAAGCGTGGAAGCTTTTATGATATTGTGACGGTGGAAAACTGCCAGATCGTGGATGAGGATTTCAGAAAGATCCTGTCTGTCACACTTGCTTATTTTCGTGAAAAAAATATCACCTATTACCATAAACTGCGTCACACCGGATATTTGAGACATCTGCTTGTCCGTAAGGCAGTCAAAACAGGGGAAATATTAGTAGATCTGGTGACTACAACGCAGACGGATTTTCCGGGAATTGCCGCAGCACAGATGGATGAAGTTGAAAGTACGTTGAACAATGCACAGGAAAACGCATTTGCAGGAACGGAAGAGGAATTATTAGAGGGCTGGAAAGCTGCTCTTCTTGCAGCGGATTACAAAGGTATCATGACAGGTATTCTGCATACGAGAAATGACAATGTGGCAGATACCGTGACGAATGAAGGCACGGATGTTTTATATGGACAGGATTTCTTTTACGAGGAATTGTTAGGGCTTCGCTTTAAGATTACACCATTTTCCTTTTTCCAGACAAATTCTCTGGGTGCAGAGGTGCTATATCAGACTGCCAGAGAGTTTATCGGAGATGCACTTCCAAGCGGAACAGACGCAGATATTGCGGAACATGGTAAAATTGTATTTGATCTGTATTCCGGAACTGGAACGATCGCACAAATGCTTTCTCCGGTAGCTAAAAAAGTGATCGGTGTGGAGATCATTGAGGAAGCAGTGGAAGCTGCCAAGGAGAATGCACAGTTAAATGGTTTACATAACTGCGAGTTTATCGCAGGGGATGTGCTCAAAGTCATTGACAGCATTGAAGAAAAGCCGGATTATATTGTACTTGATCCACCAAGGGACGGAATCAATCCAAAAGCTTTGGAAAAAATCATTCGTTACAATGTGCCTCAGATGGTTTATATTTCCTGCAAGCCGACCAGTCTGGCAAGAGATCTGGAAGTTTTACAGGCGAGAGGATATGAAGTGAAAAAGGTCTGTTGTGTCGATATGTTTCCTTCGACGTTTCATGTTGAGACGGTTGTTCTTTTGTCCCAAC
>ERZ791659.804-NODE-804-length-19800-cov-2.18359_pt1 | contig 19800 bp, 16 predicted proteins | sample MGYA00510053_ERZ791659 | MGnify/ENA primary metagenome ERZ791659 (study PRJEB30046, sample SAMN00715192) | human gut metagenome | study: EMG produced TPA metagenomics assembly of the A metagenome-wide association study of gut microbiota in type 2... | reverse complement strand
GGCAGCTCTCCGGCGGACAGCAGCAGAGGGTGGCGATCGCAAGGGCATTGGCGGCTGCACCGGCGATCATATTGGCGGATGAGCCGACCGGAAATCTGGACGGAAAGACCAGTCAGGATGTGTTGAGTCTTTTGAAAGTGACCAGCCGGAAATTCGCACAGACCATTGTGATGATCACACACAATGAGGAGATCGCACAGCTTGCAGACCGTATTATTCGAATTGAGGACGGACGTATTATAAAGTAAAAGACACTGACAGGTACAGGACAGATTCGAATAGGAAACGGAGAAAAATTATGAAAGTAAAAAATCAGAAATGCATACGCAGACTAAGCTATAAATCGCTGTGGGCGACCAGAAAAAGAAATGTTATCGCAATCTTTGCGATTGCTCTTACCACGTTATTATTTACATCACTTTTCACAATTCTTATGTCGTTGAATGAGAGTTATGAAACTTACAATTTCAGACAGGTAGGCGGCTATTCGGACGGAACGTTCAAAGAACTGAGTGAGGAACAGGTGGAAAAAATATCAGCACATCCGGGAATCAGGGAAGCCGGAGAACGCATCGTATGTGGATTTTGCACCACAGGTGTTTTTGGAAAAGTTCCGGCAGAAGTCAGTTACATGGATAAAAACTGTACAAAATGGAGCTATGCGACACCAACGACAGGAAGAGAACCTGAGAAGAGCAATGAGATCGCAATGGACACGGTTGCATTAAAGCTGCTCGGGGTGGCACCGGAGCTGGGAGCAAAGGTGACGATAGAGTATCAGGCTGGAGATAAGACGAATGAGGGATTTCAGGAGACAGATACGTTTATTCTGTCAGGATACTGGGAATATGATGATCTGATGCCGGTTCATTATATCAATGTATCAAAAGACTACGTGAAGTCAGTGGAAGAAAAGTGGGTGGCATCAGGAGAGAAAGCTTTCCGGACAGACCTGAATGTCATGCTGCCTTCAAAATTAAATATTGAACAACAGATGCAGAAAATCGACACAGACTTAGGATATGACTGGAATACGAGAGATCAGGAGAACAGTGCCCGTATCGGAGTCAACTGGGGTCTTACTGCTTCACAGCTAAATGCAGGGATGGATCCGGAACTTCTTGCTGCGATTGCAGCATTTCTGCTTCTTGTGATTTTTACCGGATATCTGATTATTTATAATATTTTTCAGATTTCAGTTACCGGAGATATCCGGTTTTACGGGCTGCTTAAGACAATCGGAACAACGCCGCGGCAATTAAAAAGAATGATCAGACAGCAGGCATTCCTTTTATGTGTGGTTGGCATTCCGGCCGGACTTCTTCTGGGATATGGAATCGGGGCATGGCTGACACCTATTGTTTTAAAGGGCACAACAGTTGTGGGAACACATGTAACGATCAGCAGTTCCCCGGTTATTTTTGCCGGCTCTGCGATCTTTGCAGTGATCACTGTTTTCCTCTCCTGTACAAAGCCCGGAAAAATGGCAGCAAAAGTTTCTCCGGTGGAAGCAACAAAATATACAGAGTGTGTCAGTGTGAAGAAAAAGCGCCGCAGCTCGCATGGAGCAAAGGTTTATCAGATGGCATTTGCCAATCTGGGAAGAAACAAAAAGAAAACAGTTCTTGTTGTGATATCCCTGGCACTTTCGGTGACACTTTTGAATGTACTCTGTTCTTTTGTGGGTGGCTTTGATACGGAAAAATATATTTCACAACGAACATGCGCCGATTTTATCGTGAGCAGCACAGATTATTTCCGCTACAATGATGCAGATGAATATATTTCAGAAGAAACTATTGCAGAAATTCAGGAAAACACGAGTGAGACGGTCAGCGGCAGCGGCTATATGACAGATATGACCACAATGGTATGGATGGATACAGAGCAATATAAGAAAATGGCAGTACCGTATCTTGGCGAAGAAGAGCTGGAAGAAAAAGTGAAGTATTATGAAAAAAGGGGCAGTGAAATAAAGACTCCAACAATACTGGAAGGTCTGGATGAGGCACTCTTTGAAAAGGTGACGGTACTGGATGGAGAACTGGATCCTTTGTTTGATGAGAATATAAATGCAATTGCGATCCGTGTCGAGACAGATGATTATGGCAATGTGGAAAATATAGAACGCTATCCTAAAGTGGGGGATACGCTCACCATGGTTTACCAGAATATGTATGAGATTGACACCAGGACAGGTAAACCTGCTGATCCTGCGACAACGCCGGAAGAGTATGTGGAGATCCGTGAGGAAGAACCAAGGGAAGTGGACTATACCGTGTGTGCACTTGTGAAAGTTCCATATGCCATGACATTCCGCTATAGCGGATCAGGATATGACACGATCCTTCCGGCAGAACGGATGAAGGAGGACTGCGGTGCAGAGCTGATCCGGAAATTCTATCTGTTTGATACTCCGGATATGGAAGCGGAAAATGCAGCGGAGCGTTATCTTGCGGAACTTACGGCAGGAGATACTTCTGTTCTGATGTATGAGAGCAAAGCGTCTATCCGAAGTGAATTTGAACAGTTTCAGAAAATGTTTTTCCTTCTGGGCGGTGTTTTGTGTGCGATCATCGGGCTGGTTGGCATTTTAAATTTCTTCAATGCGATCATGACCGGAATCCTTTCAAGAAAAAGAGAGTTTGCAGTGTTACAGTCGGTTGGAATGACAAACCGCCAGTTAAAGCAGATGCTTGTGCAGGAAGGGCTGTTTTACACTGCCGGTTCTGTGGTGGTGGCGTTTCTTCTGTCTTTGGTCTGCGGACCATTATCAGGAGACATGATGGAGAAGATGTTCTGGTTTTGCACTTATCATTTCACCATCCTTCCGGTTATTGCGATGCTTCCGGTGTTTGCAGTGCTCGGCTGCCTGATCCCTGCGGTACTTTATCAGGCGGGAAGCAGACAGAGTATTGTGGAACGGCTGCGGGAGGCAGAGTAAATTATCCCATAAAAACAGGCAGCCCCAATGTTCATTACGAACATCGGGGCTGCCTGTTTTTTATACAATAGAGAATATTTTTAATATCCCATTATATAAATCATCTTATAGCTGAATATCTGAAACAGAATTAGCAACCAATTTTAAAATATCTGCAGATCAGATTAAATAATTCAGCGCAATTAGTTGTAAAACACATAGTGACGACCTCCTTATTTTCTTTTTTTTGATAACGCATAAATGGTTATCGTTTGTCCTTCAGACAGTTCCAAACCGGTATTCAACTTCGGGGAGAAGCCGGGAACCAATGCTTGAATGTTACAAACATATTTCTTAAGGACAAATGAATTGTAACAAGTTTGTAACAAATAGACAATAGGAGGCGATTGGCAATGCTTCCAATGCATGGAAGAGAGGAAAAAAGCGAAAGAACTTCATCAAATCTTAATGTTTTACCTCATTGGAAGTTCATAAAGAATCCTTTACAATAAGTACATGATCATAAATGGAATGAGTCAGTTACGCACTGAGAACATTCGAATCCGGAGGAGAAGAAAATGTACCGTATATTAGTATGTGATGATGAAAAAGATATTGTTTCCGCATTGAAAATATATCTGATGGCAGACGGCTATCAGGTTTTTGAGGCTTACAACGGCAGAGAGGCGTTGGAAATTTTAAAGAAGGAAGATATTCATCTTGTTCTTATGGACATTATGATGCCGGAGATGGACGGCATCACAGCAATGTTGAAAATCCGTGAAGTCAGCAATGTTCCGGTGATTTTGCTCACCGCCAAAAGCGAGGACACCGATAAGGTGCTCGGACTTACCGTGGGAGCAGATGATTATGTGACAAAACCGTTTAATACGGTGGAACTGCAGGCGCGCGTGAAATCCCAGCTCAGGCGTTACATGAAACTGGGAGGCGGCACGGTCAGACCGGACACGATCGTAATCGGTGGGATTGAACTGAATGATGTCACGAAGGAAGTGACACTTGATGGGGATAAAGTGCAGCTGACAAGAACCGAGTATGATATTTTAAAACTTCTGATGCGGCATCCGGGGCAGGTTTTTTCGCCGAATGAAATTTATGAGAAAGTGTGGAACGATAATCCATTTCGGAATGAGAATACGGTAGCGGTACATATCAGACATCTGAGGGAGAAAGTGGAGTACAATCCGGCGGAACCAAGACACTTAAAAGTTGTCTGGGGAAGAGGCTATAAAATGGAAGTGTAAGTAAGAAAGGACAGTCGATATGAAACAGTTGAAACAATCGCCCGTGGCAAAAATCATTGCGTGGATTTTGATCACGGTGTCAGCCCTGATGCTGTTGGCAGGCACAGCCGGGGCATATGCCATCAGTGAACTTGGGTTTTATACAAGAAGTGTAGAAGACATCCGGGAGGAGCAGTTTGAACGGATTGCCGGAAAGTACTCTGCGAGAGTGCTGCTGAATCTGAATAACACGGAAAATGAAACCTATTTTAAGGATACCAACTTCCGGTATGGAGTTGTGGAAGCGTCCAATTACGAGGAATTGGAAAAACTGGATCTGAATCAGCAGAGCACCTATGTGCAGTCGAATTTTGATGAGAAAGTAAGTCTCGACAATCTTCATCTTTTTCAGTGCAATATGAATGCTGACACATCGATTTATGTGGACAACTCTGTGCTTGGCGGGTATTACATTACGCACAGTACCAGAGAGTACAGAAATAAATATATCAATGAATATGTGTATGATACAGATAGCGGTATTTTTTATTATCAGGTGTCAGATGTGTCAGCTGCACAGATTTCAGAAGAAGGAGAAACTGCAGCTGAAATATGGTATTTCCCGGTGTCAGAAGTGAAAGTGACACTGGTGGATGACAGTACCAGAGAGACGACAGACTATGCGTATGTATACAATACGGCAGATAAAGAGTATGAGGCACTGCAGCAGGGGATGTCAGAAGGTGACGGTCAGGCGGTACTTTGTATTACCATCCAGAATGCAAAGGGTGCAGATGAAAATGATCTGCGCAATGTAAAAAATATTCTGGAAAATGCACCGTTGACGTTTTGGAAGCTGACTGCGACCACCTATTCTTATGGAACATCAGACTGGACGGCAGAGATGCGTTATCCATATACGCAGGAACAGCAGACAGAGCAGGTCACAGTGTCAGAGACAGTCGTGAGTGCACCGACAACGGTTACATCGCAGCCGGTAGAGCTTTCCTATGTCGGAGGGCTGCCGGATGATATGATAAAAAACCGTACCGATTATGATTCCACCGAGGCAGATTTCCTTTCCACTGTTCAGGGCAGTGATGCAGGAACCGATTACTATGTATTATCTGTGATTCCGGATGCGGATAGTCTTGTAAAAAAAGAGGGTGTCGGAGTCTGGGGCAGCGATTATTTTGTCCAGATAAACTATATTGTGAATCTGGCAGATCACATGAAATACAGCGTGTATGTGATCCTTGCACTCAGCCTGATCGTGTTTGTGGCAAGCTTTGTCTATCTGGTAAGTGCAGCAGGGCATAAAAAAGATCAGGAACAGGTGCAGGGAAGTTTTCTTTGCAAAGTACCGGCCGATGTGTTTACTGTCATATTTTTAGCAGCAGAATCAAGTCTGGCAGTGGGCATTTCACTGCTTGGCAATGCCGGAAGTCCTGACAACTATGTTTTTTATGCGGCGGCAATGCTTTTTCTGCTTTTATGTGGCGGATGGCTGGCACTTGGGTATCTTCTGGATTTTGCAGTGCGTATCAAGCTTGGAAAGTGGTGGAGAAATACACTCATCTATAAAGTGCTCCGTTCGATCTACCGTGGCTGGAACAAAGTGGGCGAGAATAAGTCCATCCTGTGGAAAGGGCTTGCGATTTTTCTTGGCGTAAACTTTTTGGAAGTTCTGATCTTTGTTGTGTTTGGTGTCGATTATTCTAAAATCATGATCGTTTGGTTTTTAGAGAAAGCCGTGATTCTGTTTGCGGGCGGAGAAATCTTAATTCAGATGAAGAGACTTCAGGAAGGCGGAAAACATATCGCGGAGGGCGATATGGATTATCAGATTGACACGGAACATATGCTTCCGGCACTAAAAGAACATGCGGCAGATTTAAACCGCATCAATGAGGGTGTTTCCAAAGCGGTGAACGAAAAAATGAAAAGCGAACGCTTCAAGACAGAATTAATTACCAATGTCTCGCACGACATTAAGACACCGCTTACTTCCATTATCAACTATGTGGATTTACTGGAAAAAGAAGAGATTCCAAATGAGAATGCAAAGGAATATTTAGAGGTTTTGGAACGGCAGTCCGCCCGTCTGAAAAAGTTGATCGAAGATTTAATAGAAGCATCCAAAGCGTCAAGCGGAAGCCTTTCCGTGAATCTGGAAAAACTGGAGGCAGGTGTTTTTCTGGTACAGACGGTAGGGGAATTTAAGGAGAAAACGGAGAAGAACAAATTAGATCTTCAGATCAAAAAGCCGGAAGAACCGATTTATATTATGGCGGATGGCAGACATTTCTGGCGTGTCATTGATAATCTGATGAACAACATATGCAAATACGCACAGCCGGAGACAAGAGTTTATATCAATTTAGAGCAGACCGGAGAAAAAGTGCAGATTACATTCCGCAACACATCCAGATATCCGCTGAACATTTCCAGCGAGGAGCTGATGGAGCGGTTTGTCCGTGGTGACAGTTCCAGAAACACAGAAGGAAATGGTCTGGGCTTGTCGATCGCAGGAAGCCTGATGGAACTTATGCATGGAAAAATGCAGCTTTTCGTGGATGGAGATTTATTTAAAGTCGTTCTGGAATTTGACCGGTGCGAAGTTTCATAAAAGTTGAACGTGGACAGAAAGAACAGTCTTAACATAAAAAATGTGAGGACTGTTCTTTTTGTTTATAAAGAAGTAATTTTATGCTAAAATAGGTGCCAAGACGAAAGAGATGGATAAGAACGTCTTTTCTATTATGGAATTGTAGGAATTTGGCATGAAACAGCAAAATCAGAAATTAACACATGTAAAACATGAATTTGATCCTATTTTTGATGAAAATTCAGAGATATTGATTCTCGGTACACTTCCTTCCGTGAAGTCGAGAGAGCAGAATTTTTATTATGGACATCCGCAGAACCGTTTCTGGAAAGTCATTGCGGCACTTTTTTGTGAGCCTGTGCCGGAGAGAATCCCAGAGAAAAAGGATTTGCTGTTAAAACATCATATTGCGCTGTGGGATGTGATCGCAGAGTGCGATATTGCAGGTTCTTCCGACAGTTCCATCAAAAATGTTGTTCCGGCGGAGCTGTCTGTGATCCTTGACCATGCGCCGATCAGGACAATCTATGCCAATGGTGCGAAAGCATATGACCTGTATCAAAAGTATACTTATCCGGTCACTGGCAGGGACATCCGAAAACTTCCCTCCACAAGTCCGGCGAATGCGGTGTTCCAGATGGAGAGGCTGCTTGGGGCGTGGCAGGAGATTTTGGAAAAACACGATACTGACTCGGTAAGTGAAAAATAATTGCGTCACAATTGGCTGCAGATATTAAGATATAAATGGAGATATTATCATGCACATCGACAGAGAAGATATGCTGGAACTGACCAGAAGAATGACGATAGCAAGAAACTGTTTTAACCGTGTAGCGGGTGCTTATATGGATGAGGAAGGATTCATTGACGGCTCGTTCAACACCCATTTTTTAAAGCTGTCTCCGGCAGACAAAGAGAAACAGCTTGCAATCGCCAAGACAATCCCATATGCAAAAACCAATGAGCAGTTGAAAAACTTTAGGATTGACAGCAGACAGAAGAAACCGGGAAGTATCTGGCATCTGCTGACCGCATTGAGGGACTGCGAGCTGAAAAACGATGCACTGTTGTATTCATTGTATGAATATATCGGGGAACGCTATGTTGTGGATAAACCTTACACGATCGAGGTTTTCTGTGGAAACTATGATGTTCCGGTAAAAGGCGCAGACAAGGAGAGCCAGTGGGAATCGGAGGAGGTTTACCGTTTTCTGGTCGTGGCGGTCTGCCCGACGGTAGGAGAATATGAGGCGGGCATGCCACAGGCAGGTTTTTTATTCCCTGCTTTTGCGAACAGAAGTACGGATCTGGAAGGCGTTAATATTTTTGCAGAAGATGGGGCGTGTGAAAAACTGGCTAATATGCTTGGTTTGTAGCGGAGGTGACGACGATATGCGCACAAAACAAAATTACCAGATACTTACTTTTCACACGACAACAGCCGCGATGGCGATGGAAGATTACTGTCATGAGCAGAAAATTCCGGGCAGACTGATTCCGTTACCACAGGAGATTTCTGCAGGCTGCGGGCTTGCATGGCGCATGCTGCCGGGAGAGTATGAGCAGGAAAAAGATAGAATTGAAAAATCAGGGATAGTGATCGAGAGTAATATTATAATTATGATTTGAAAAAATTGCGGGAAGCAGGCTTTTATTATATTGATAAAACAGGACTTATTCAGCAGCTTTTGCAGAACTGGGGAGAAGTGAATCTTTTTACAAGATCACGTCGCTTTGGAAAAACACTCAATATGAGCATGTTGAAAAATTTCTTTGAAATTGGTGCGGATAGTACACTTTTTGATGGACTGTTCATATCACAGAACGAAAAACTGTATGAGGAATATATGGGAAAATATCCGGCTTAATCTGACTTATGATGAAATTGACAACAGCATTGACAATTTATGTTAATACAGGGAAGTGTGCGTCAAATCCGCCATTTCCGATCCGCGTTGCGTTCTGCATCGGACCGGTTGGCGAGGAAATTGAATTTTTTCAGGAGAGATAACAGAAAAGATAGCTGATCTTTCTAAAACTGGCATGCTCAAAATAAATAAAACTGGATATATGCACAAAGCCAATTTTGCGTAAGATATGGGGTAAGGATTCGGACGAAACAAAGAATCTGATCAAATTTACAAGAGGAGAATTTTAATTATGAGAAATGAAAAAGTTTACAAACTTACCCTGACAGCCTTAATGGCGGCATTGTCCTATGTAGTATTTACGTTTTTGCAGATTAAGATTGCACTTCCGGGTGGTGACGCTACTTCCCTGCATCTTGGAAATGCAGTCTGTGTATTAGGTGCATTACTGCTTGGCGGCGTATACGGCGGGCTTGGCGGTGCAATCGGAATGACGATCGGTGATCTGCTTGATCCGGTTTATATCATTTATGCTCCAAAGACATTTTTGCTGAAATTCTGCATTGGTCTGATTACCGGACTAGTCGCACATAAAATCGGAAAAATTTCCACATCCAATGACACAAAGCATGTATTGAAATGGACAGTGATCGCATCAATCTGTGGCATGGTTTTTAATATGATATTCGATCCACTTGTCGGATATTTTTATAAGAGAGTGATTATTGGAAAACCGGCAGCAGAAGTGACACTTGCATGGAACATTGCTGCAACAAGCATCAACGCAGTGCTCTCTGTGATTGCCGCAGTTGCAATCTACATGGCACTTCGCCCGGCATTACGAAAATCAGGGCTGTTCATGACTATAAAATAAATGCATTGCCATAAAAAAAGATATATGTTAACATATAGCCTGTTGCTTTTATAAGTAATTGCAAAACTCATAAAAAAGTAAATATAATTTTTCACAATTTGTATAGCTTAGGTTAGGGTTTTGTGATTGTGTATTAAAATGAAAAAAGGGAGAAAACCAAAATGAAATTAACAGGCAAAAAAATCAAATCGATGCTCCTTTGCATGATGCTGGCTATGGCATTTACTGTAGCAGGATGCGGAAGCAAGGCAGAGGGAACAGCAGATGCCCAGAAAAACACAGAGACAGCAATTGTCAATACAGAGACAATTGTAGAGACAGAAGCGGTTGCAGAGACAGAGAGTATCGAGACTACAGAGGCACAGGAAATCGTATTAGGCGATGGAAGTGTCAAAATTACAGTTATTGTGGTTGATGTAGATGGAAACGAAACAAATTTTGTGGTTAACACAGACAAAGAAACGGTCGGCGATGCTTTATTAGAGCAGAATCTGATCGAAGGTGAAGACGGTGATTATGGTCTTTATGTAAAGACTGTAAACGGAATCACTGCAGATTATGATACAGACCAGACTTACTGGGCATTCTATGTAAATGGAGAGTATGCAAGCACAGGTGTGGATTCCACTCCGGTGAACGAAGGCGATACCTACGAGTTTAAGGTAGAAAAATAATGAAGCTGAAAACGAGGGAAGTGGCAATATTCGGTATGCTGGGTGCTTTGATGTATGCATCAAAAGTATTTATGGAATTACTGCCGAATGTACATTTACTTGGAGTTTTTACCATTTCTTTTACACTTGTTTATCGGAAAAAAGCACTGTACCCGATTTACACGTATATATTATTGAATGGGGTGTTTGCGGGATTTGCGACATGGTGGATACCGTATCTGTATCTCTGGACGATTCTTTGGGGCGTGACCATGCTGCTCCCACAAAAAATTCCGAAGAAGATACAGCCAATTGTGTATATGATCGTAAACGCATGTCATGGATTTTTGTTTGGAACACTCTATGCCCCGGCGCAGGCAATTCTTTTTGGACTGAGTTTTAAGGGGATGATCGCCTGGATCATTGCAGGATTGCCGTGGGATTTTGTGCACGGTGTCAGCAATTTCTTCTGTGGAATATTGATTGTTCCGATTGTGACACTGCTGCGGAAGTTAGAGAAACAAGTGGGATGAGAAGTGTATAGAATCATTGTGGATATTTTCAGAAACGAAAAGCGGAAGCTGTCTTAAATCGCCCGTTTTTCGTTTTTATTCTTTATCTTTGGCAATCGGCAGAGTGAAAATAAACTCTGTGCCAACGCCCTCTGTACTGATACAGTTGATATTTTCTCCATGAGCCTGAATGATTTCTTTTACAATGGAAAGTCCAAGACCGGTGCCGCGCTTGTCTTTTCCGCGGGAGAGGTCGGTTTTGTAAAATCTTTCCCAGATTTTTTTCAGACTGTCTTTGGGAATACCGATTCCGGTATCCTTGACCGAGACAAATACTTTGTCGTTCTTCTCGGTTGTCTCAATCGTGATCGTGGAATCCGGATGACTGAACTTGATCGCATTGTCGATCAGATTGTAAAGTACCTGTTGGATTTTGCTGAAATCAGCAGTGACAAACAACTGCTCACCGGAGAGAATCAGGTTGAAGCGGATATGTTTGTTGGCACAGATTCCCTCAAAAGTCAGGAGCGTTGTCTTGATCGTCTGGTTGATATCAAAATCCGTCACATCTAGCATAACACCATGAGAACCAAATTTATTTAATTCCAGAAGGCTTTTGGTCAGTTTGTTTAACCGTTCTGTCTCAAACAGGATGATGTTTAAATACTTTTCCTGCATTTCAACCGGGATAGTTCCATCCAACATTGCCTCCACATATCCCTTGATCGAGGTGAGCGGGGAGCGGAAATCGTGTGAGACATTGGAGATAAACTTTCTCTGATCTTCCTCTAACGTGTTCAACTCATTCGCCATATAGTTTAAGGATGCGGCGAGATAACCAATCTCATCATTGGAGTGTACGTCGATCTTGGCATCAAAATTTCCTTTGGAATATTCGTCTGCCGCATGGGTGATCTTGCGGATCGGAATATAAACTACATATGTAAATAATGCAAGTACGACAAACGCTGCGGCAAAGATCAGAGCCAGTGTTGTGTATGCGATCGCGGACAGACTGTTTGCAGATGCGGTCAGATACGATTCTGATTTGTGGATGATCACATAGCCACGCACTTTGTAGTTGACAGTGATCGGGGAAAATACACTCAGCATATTTTCTTGAAAATAATCGTAAAAAGTCCCGACACGATAATAGCGGTTGCCGAAGTCTGTCATATCAAAGTCCGGAATCGTTTCGTCCGTATTTTCTGTGCCAGCAGTGTTGATCAGGATCTTTCCGTGTGTATCTACGATCCAGATATCTGCATTCAGATAAGTGCCCAGGGCGCTGAGCTGTTCATTAATCTCATCTAATGTCATGGAATTGCTGAAATAATTCTGCGCATAACTGGATGAGATCAGGGCAGATTCCCGGTATAAATTCTGAGCTTCTTTTTTTTCAAGGTGCTGGAAAGTAAGGTGGTAAGTGAAGGTCGCAATGATGAGAAAACCAAGCAGGCCAAAAAGCAGATAACCACCCAAAAGCTTTAAGTATAATGTACGTTTCATTTAATCTCTGACCTCAAATTTGTATCCAATTCCCCATACCGTAGCAAGACTCCAGTTCGCATGGTCTTTAATCTTTTCGCGGAGTCGTTTTACATGGACATCCACGGTTCTTGTATCACCGATGTATTCATAGCCCCAGATATGGTCTAAGAGCTGTTCTCTGGTGAAAACCTGATTTGGAGAGGAAGCAAGGAAATATAAAAGTTCCAGTTCCTTTGGCGGCATATCCACTGCCTGCCCCATATAAATGACGGAGTAATTCGAAAGATTGATGACCAGATCTTCATATTTGACACATTTCAGATCCGGAATCACTTCCTCGGTTTTCACTGGCTGATAACGTCTTAACACGGCTTTGACGCGGGCAACAAGTTCCTTCGAATCGAAAGGTTTCATCATATAATCATCCGCACCGAGTTCAAGACCTAACACTTTGTCAAAAATTTCACCTTTTGCGGAGAGCATAATGATTGGAACATTTGCTTTTGCACGCACTTCACGGCACACCTGATAGCCGTCGATTCCGGGTAACATCAGATCGAGCAAAATGAGGTTTGGATTGTACTGCTCGAATGCGGTCAGTGCTTCCTCTCCATCATTTACAATCTTTGTGTCAAAGCATTCCTTTGTGAGATAAAGGGAGATCAGCTCTGCAATATTATTATCATCATCAACAATTAAAATTTTCTGTTTTGCTGCCATATATCCTCCTTGTTTGCTATTTGAATTCGGCAATTGTTACACCCGCATCGCCCTCGCCGTATTCGCCAAGGTGATAGGACTTCACATGTTTCTGGCGTTTCAGATAAGTGTGCACGGCATTCCGCAGTGCACCGGTTCCTTTTCCATGTACGATGCGCACGGAGCCTAAATGGGAAAGATAAGCGTCATCGAGATATTTATCCAGTAAAGCAATCGCCTCATCTGTGGTTTTTCCGATGAGGTTGATCTCCGGGGAGATCGTTGCGGATTTGCTCATGCGGATTTTTCCGGCTCCGGTTTTGTTTGCTTTGGCACCGGACATCATCGGGGAATCCTCGTCGATCAGGATCAGGTCATTGATATTGACAAGAGAGCGCAGAATTCCCATCTGAACGTAAAGGTCGCCTTTCGCATTCGGAAGTGTGTGCACGGTTCCTCTCAAATTCATGCTGATCACTTTTACAGTGTCACCGATCTGAAGCTTTTTCGGGACTTTGTGGTTTGGAACAGCATTTTTCTTCTGGTCGGCAAGCTTTTTCTGGCTCGCATTCATCTTGTCACGAAGTCTGGTACGCTCTTTTTCCATCTCGCTCATTGGAGCATTTGCTTTGCCGTATTTGTTAAAGTTGCGGATGGTCTCATCTGCCACGTCTTTGGCTTCTTTTAAGATGCGGAACGCTTCCTCGTTTGCATCGCGCAGTATCTTGTCGCGGCTTGCATCCAGTTTTTCCTGCTTTTGCTCCAGACGTTCTTTCAAAGACTGGATTTCCTGTTTGTAGCGGTTGATCTCAGCCTGTTCTTTTTCGATGGTCACACGGCTTTTTTCGAGATCAGCATGATGTTCTTCGCATTTTTCATCATTTTCACTGATGCGGGTTTTAGCGTCTTCGATGAGGTCTTTGCCAAGACCAAGTTTTTCCGAGATCGCAAAGGCATTACTTTTTCCCGGAATACCGATTAAAAGCCGGTAAGTCGGGCTTAAAGTCTCAACGTTAAATTCACAGCAGGCATTTTCCACACCCGGGGTTGAAAGTGCAAACACTTTCAATTCACTGTAGTGAGTGGTTGCCATGGTACGGGCACCATACAGATGCAGTCTGGATAAAATGGAGATTGCAAGTGCTGCACCTTCCGTCGGATCCGTTCCGGCACAAAGCTCATCAAAGAGAACGAGCGAACGGTCATTGACCTTTTTCAAAATGCGGATGATATTAGTCATGTGGGATGAAAAAGTACTTAAACTCTGTTCGATACTCTGCTCATCGCCGATATCTGCAAATACTTCCTCAAATATACCAAGCTCCGATCGCTCAGAAGCCGGAATATGAAGACCGGACTGTCCCATTAAAGTAAGCAGTCCGACAGTCTTTAAAGAGACTGTTTTACCACCGGTGTTTGGACCGGTTACGATCAAAAGCTGGAAATCTTTGCCGAGCATGACATCGATCGGAACCACTTTTTTCTTATCGAGCAGTGGGTGGCGTCCTTTCTTAATATGAAGATATCCTTCATTATTAAACGTCGGTGCAACACCGTTGTAGGTCTGTGCATAAGCAGCTTTTGCAAAAATAAAATCAAGTTCTGCCAGAATGGTATAATCTGCAGCAATCTGTTCAGAAAAATTAGCAGTCAGACTGCTCAGGTTTTCTAAGATTTTTTCGATTTCGTCTTTTTCTTTTAACAGAAGTTCTTTGTATTCGTTATTCAGATTCACGACCGCCATCGGTTCAATGAAAAGGGTGGAACCGGATGAAGACTGGTCATGCACCATGCCGGGAATCTGGGATTTTGCTTCGGCTTTGACCGGCAGACAGTAGCGTCCGTCACGCATGGTGATCACAGCGTCCTGTAAATAGCTTCTGGTGGTGCTGTTGTTGATCATGTTGTTCATCTGGGTACGGATCCGTTCGTTCATGCCGCGCATGGAGCGGCGGATGGAACGCAATGTGCTGCTCGCATCGTCGGCAATCTCATCCTCTGCGGGAATGCAGCGTCTGATCTCGTCATAGAGCGGAGTCAACGGTTCGATTTCGGTAAAAAATCCGGTCAGTGAATCGTCCGGGACTTCCTCTTTTTCCGAGCGGGAAAATGCTTTTACACGCTTGGCAGCCTCTAAGAGAGAACAGATCGAAAGCAGTTCTGCAGCGCTTAAGGAGGCTCCGATCTCTAAACGTTTCAGCGAATCGTTGACGCTGTGTACGCCGGAAAATGAGAGATTTCCGCACCGGAACAGACGGCTTAAAGCATCCTTTGTCTGGAGCTGAAGCTGCTCGATCTGTGTCTTGTCTGTGATGGGACGCAGTGCGAGGCAGCGTTTTTTTGCCTCCGGACTGCATGCGTATTCAGACAGCTGATTTAAAATTTTATTATATTCTAAGGTTTTTAAAACTTTTTCATTCATAAAACAAAAGTACTCCATCATCGTTTTAGCTGATCAATTTTTATTATAGACCAAAGTGAAGCTGATGAAAAGAAGAGTTTGGCAGGAATTGTACAAAAAAAGAAAGTATTGCAAGCATATGTGTTTCAATTTATAATATAGATTGGTATGATTTTTCATGTATGGATCAAAAAGTAAAACAGATACAAGCCTGATTGCATTTGAAGGTGCGGCAGGAATGCCACTGCCTGGAAAGGAATATCATGCAGGAAAACAAACAGGATAAATATGAATTTATCAGCGAGAAAATAAAGGACAAACCCGTGAATAAAAAGAAACTGGCATATCACGTATGCATTGTCGTGTTTCTGGCAGTTTTATTTGGAATCGTGGCGAGCGTTACGTTCGTGCTGTGCCAGCCGAAAATAGATGGTATGCTTCATCCGCAGGAAGATCCGACCATCACGATACCAAAAGATGAACCGGAACAGGAGACGGAAACGGAAGATCCGGATACGGAGACAGAAACAAACGAACCGGATTCCGAGCCACAGATCGTGTACGAACAGCTTACACTGGATGATTTCCAGACATTGCAGAATGAGATGTATGCGATCGGGAAGCAGGCAAATAAGTTTATCGTGGCAGTGACAGGGGTAAAGAGCAATACAGACTGGTTCAACAATGCCTATGAGAGCAAGGGACAGGGTTCCGGTATTATTATTGCAAACAGTGGTCAGGAGCTGTTGATCCTGACTGAGAGAAAAGTGATCGCAGGAGCATCTTCTGTCTATGTGACCTTTGTCAATGACACATCAGTAGAAGCTTCCATCAAGAAATACGATGGAAATACAGGAATTACTGTACTCAGTGTTCCGGTGGATGAGATCGACAATGATACCATGAATCTGATTTCAGTCGCAGTGCTTGGCAACTCGCTTGCCATCACTCAGGGAACGCTTGCGCTTGCGGTTGGAAGTCCGCTTGGAACGAATTATTCCATTTTGACAGGAAATATCACTTCCTCTGCTTATTCCATTTCCACAATTGATGCGAATTATGATATTTTCACAACGGATATCGTGGGAAGCAAAAATGGAAGTGGAGCGCTGATCAACTTAAACGGCGAAGTGATCGGTATTGTCACGCAGGGATACAGCAGTGAGGGTGACCAGAACACGCTGACAGCAATCTCTATCTCAAAATTGAAACCGCTGATCGAGATGTTGTCCAATAATAAAGATATTCCATATATCGGTCTGGAGATCACTACCGTTACCAATACGATCGCAAAAGAAAATGACATTCCAAAGGGCGTTTATATTAAGGATGTAAAAATGGATTCGCCGGCGATGGCAGCAGGGCTGCAGAGTGGTGATGTCATTACAGAGATCGATGGGGAAGCGGTGATCTCGGTTGATGGATATCAGACCAAATTGCTTTCCCTCACACCGGGCGATGTGGCAAATGTCACGATCCAGAGACAGGGGAACGATGGCTATACGGAGATCAAATGCCCTGTAACGGTCAGTGTTTTACAGTAATACAAATACATAATTTGGAGGAAATAATTGTTATGAAATATATTGAAAGTCTCCGCGAAGGCGAGCGGATCAATGAGATTTACCTGTGCAAGACGAAGCAGTCTGCGCTGACGAAGGCAGGAAAACCTTATGAAAACGTTATTTTACAGGATAAAACAGGAATTCTGGATGCAAAAATCTGGGATCCGGGTTCTGTCGGAATTGATGATTTTGATTCGCTGGATTACGTTGCTGTTATGGGAGATATCACAAGTTTTCAGGGAAATCTGCAGCTCTCTATCAAGCGTGTCAGAAAAGTGCAGGAAGGGGAGTATGATCCGAAGGATTATCTTCCGGTCAGCGAGAAAAATATTGATGAAATGTATGAGGAACTGTGTGGCATCATCCGCTCGGTGAACAACCCATTTTATAAAAAACTGTTGAGCAGTTTTTTCTTAGAAGACAAAGAGTTTGAGAAACGTTTTAAATTCCACTCTGCAGCGAAAACAGTTCATCATGGTTTTGTGGGCGGATTGTTAGAGCATACACTCAGTGTGACAAAGCACTGTGATTATTTTGCAGCTTATTATCCTATGTTAAACCGCGATCTGATTGTGACTGCGGCGATTTTCCATGACATCGGAAAATTGGAAGAATTATCTGTTTTCCCGGAAAATGATTATACAGACGAAGGACAGCTGTTAGGTCATATTATGATCGGGGCAGAGATGGTCGGAGAGCGTATCCGCACAATCGAAGGTTTCCCGGTCCGCATGGCAAACGAATTAAAGCATTGTATTCTCGCACATCACGGAGAGCTGGAATATGGTTCACCGAAGAAGCCGGCACTTGCAGAGGCGCTGGCACTCAGTTTTGCTGATAATGTGGATGCGAAGATGGAGACGATTCGTGAAATTTTTACAAATGTACCGGAGAATAATGTGGAGTGGCAGGGATTCAACCGTCTGCTCGACAGCAATATCCGGAGATCCAGTCTGAAATAGGAAAGAAGAATGAATAAAAACGATATTATTAGATTGAAGATTGAGGATATGGGAATTGACGGAGAGGGCATTGGAAAGATAGATGGCATGACTTTTTTCGTCAAGGATGCCGTGATCGGGGATGAGATCGAGGCGCGTATTACCAAGCTGAAAAAGAATTATGGCTATGCGAGAGTGGAGCAGATCCTAAAGTCGTCTGAGTTTCGCACGGAGCCAAAATGTGAACTGCACAGACGCTGCGGCGGCTGCCAGATTCAGGCGATGGACTATGCAAAACAGCTGGAGTTTAAGGAGAACAAGGTAAAAAATAATCTGGTACGCCTCGGCGGATTTCATGCAGACTTTGTGGATTCTGTGACTGAGCCAATCGTTGGCATGGAGAATCCTTACCGTTACCGCAATAAGGCACAGTTTCCAATCGGAAAAGATAAAGATGGAAATATCATTGCAGGGTTTTACGCCTCGCGCACGCACAGCATTATTCCGGTAAAAGACTGCATGCTTGGCGTGGCAGAGAACCGTGAGATTTTAGAAGCGATCCTATCCTATATGCGTGAATGCCACATAGAACCTTATGATGAGAAAACCGGAAGAGGGCTTGTGCGCCACGCACTGATCCGCTATGGCTTTACGACAAAAGAGATCATGGTATGCCTTGTCGTTAACGGCAGGAAACTACCGGCACAGAATGTGCTTGTGGAGAAGTTGCAGGCAATTCCCGGCATGACAAGTATTTCCATGAATATCAATCAGAAGAATACGAATGTGATCCTCGGTGAGCAGACCGAGACCATCTGGGGACAGCCTTACATTACGGATTACATTCACTTAAGGGACTGCACGAATTTTGAGCGGACAGGAAAAGCAATCTCCTATCATATCTCACCACAGTCTTTTTATCAGGTGAACCCGGAACAGACCGAGAAGCTTTACAGCCTTGCGTTAGAGTATGCAGGACTTACCGGAAAGGAGTCCGTCTGGGATCTGTACTGCGGAATCGGAACGATTTCGCTATTCCTTGCCGGAAAAGCCGGGCATGTGTATGGAGTGGAGATCGTACCACAGGCGATTGCCGATGCAAAGGACAATGCAAAGCGGAATGGATTTTCCAATACCGGGTTTTTCATTGGAAAAGCAGAGGAAGTGCTGCCGGAATTTTATGCGGAGCATAAAAATGAAAAGACAGATATGCTGCACCCGGATGTGATCGTGGTCGATCCGCCGAGAAAAGGCTGCGATGAAAAGTGTTTAGAAACGATGCTTCTGATGAAGCCGGAACGCATTGTTTATGTGAGCTGTGATTCTGCGACACTGGCGAGAGATCTTAAGGTGCTGGCGGAAGGCGGGTATGAGGTGAAACGTGTCCGGGCTGTGGATCAGTTTGCGCATACGACACATGTAGAGTGCGTGACATTACTCCAAAGGAAAGATATCTAAAAATCCTTGAATTTAGGCACTTTGTAGAGTTTTTCAGTTTCAACAAAATTGGTGAAAATCACAGGGAAAAAGAGCTTGTGAGGAAAGTAACTGTTGTTGCAGCGCTAGACCTCGGTTGTTGGAACACAAAGAATTCTGAATATGAAAGTAAATAGAGAGCTATCAGATATATTGATAGAAAATAGGGATACTTCAAAAGAGTGTCCCTATTTTTTATATTAGGGCATTCCATTAGGAGTGCCTTTTTCAAGTTTGCGCGCCATGGGCGGTCTCTAACAGGTGCAAGTCCTGAACATGTCCAGATAGTGGGAAGTGTATAGTCGAGCAGCAAGGGTGTCTGTCGTGAGGTGGAATCTGAAGGAAGCTGTAAGCAAATCTCTGGTTCGACGAACAGAAATCACATATAAGGCTAGGCTACGAGAGATAAGTTGGCTTGAAGCAACGAAGTCTAATAACTATCATCTTTGTAGCAGCAGAGTAAATGTGGCGGATATATGGAGAGAAAGAGTGCGCACCTTAAGACCGGCTTTAAAACGAAAATGGAATCTAAACGAGTGGATTAG
>ERZ791659.798-NODE-798-length-19886-cov-3.55247_pt1 | contig 19886 bp, 16 predicted proteins | sample MGYA00510053_ERZ791659 | MGnify/ENA primary metagenome ERZ791659 (study PRJEB30046, sample SAMN00715192) | human gut metagenome | study: EMG produced TPA metagenomics assembly of the A metagenome-wide association study of gut microbiota in type 2... | reverse complement strand
AGGGAAGAGCGAAGGGGTTTCGGACTCGCACTGCTGGGAATTACAGCGGCAGACAACAGAGGAACAGCAAGGAGGTTTATTATGGACAGTGAGAGACGACAGACAGACAATACTTCCGGCGACAGAAATGGCGGATGGAATTTAAAGCAATATGTAGTAATCGCGTTGGTAGTGTTTATTACGTTTTGCTGTTGTATACTGTTTTTCTTTATGATATATCGTTACAACGGGTTTGCGGATTTCTGGAAAAAGCTGACCACAATTCTTCAGCCTATTATTATGGGGCTGGTGCTTGCATATCTGCTCAATCCGGTAATGAAGTTTCTGGAACGTCATCTGATGAAGTTGTTGGAACCGCGGATGAAGAGCAAAACAAAAGCAAAAAAAATGTCGCGCGGCGTTGCGATCGCGGGGGCGTGGGTGTTCTTAGGGGGAATCGTTGTACTGCTTATCGCGGCGATTGTTCCTTCTATCATACAGAGTATACAGGGAATCGCCACGGGGCTTCCGAGCGAGGTCAAGAATATCATGGACTGGTCGGATGAATTCTTCAAGGGAGATTCGGAGATTGTAGGTGTTATAAACGATGTGCTGCAAAAAGCAAGCGATGCCGTACAGAAGTTCCTTGAAAATGATCTGCTGGCGCAGGTTCAGGTTTATCTGACGTCGATCGCAAGCGGTGTGATCTATACGTTAAAGTTTCTGCTGAATCTGGTGGTCGGCATCATTGTGTCCATTTATGTGCTGGCGAGCCAGGAGACGTTTGCAGGACAGGCGAAGAAAATCATTTACGCCATGTTCAAGCCGGTACGTGCGAACGTGATCGTTGAGACGGTGCGCAAAAGCAACGAAATCTTTGGCGGATTTATTTCCGGAAAACTTCTGGATTCAGCGATTATCGGTATTCTTGCCTATGTGGTGCTCACTATTATGAGAATGCCGGATACGATCCTGCTTGCAGTGATCATCGGCGTGACCAACATTATTCCGTTTTTCGGACCGTTTATCGGAGCAATTCCGTCATTCCTTATCGTTGTATTGCAGAATCCGCTGCAGGGAGTGTACTTTCTCATTTTCATCTTTATTCTCCAGCAGATCGACGGCAATATTATCGGACCGAAGATCCTCGGCGATTCTACCGGTCTTAGTTCCTTCTGGGTGGTATTTGCCATTCTGGTATTTGGCGGGCTGTGGGGATTCCCGGGCATGCTGCTCGGTGTGCCGCTCATGGCAGTAATCTACTATGTGGCACAGAAGCTGGTATCTTATTTTCTGCGAAAGCGGGGTCTGGTGGACGATACGGGAAGCTACATTCATCTGATGCGCATTGACAAGAGGACAAACGAGCTTGTCTATGAGGAAAAAACGGAGAAAGGCACCGGGGAAAAAATCGAAGAATCACCTGAAAAATAATATGCTGCCCTCATATAGGACAATGAAATATAAAAGTCCTATATGGGGGTATTTTCATGTCTGGAAAAAGTAAGATAATTCCAATAAAAAAAGACAGGCAGCACACCACTGCGTGACAGCCTTTTCGGACGAATATTTTTGACATCTATTAGTGCGTATGATAAACTAAAAGGTAATAAAAAGAGTGAAAATCGCACAGTTTGAGGTGGCACAAATTGGATAAATACGAATATAAATTAAAGCTGGATCAGATGAAGTCCTTTACCGCAGAGAATAATTACAAAGCCGCTGCGGAGATTGCGGACACGATCAACTGGCATAAAATAAAAAACGTCAACGCACTGATTAAGGCGGGAGAAATCTACGAGAATGTGGGAAGATATGAGGAGAGCAGGGATATTCTGCTCATGGCGTATGACAGATCCCCGATCGGACGAATGATTATCTACCGGCTTGCGGAGGTTGCCATCAAGATGGGGAACTGCGAGGAAGCGAGAGACTACTATCAGGAATTCGTGGAGATCGCCCCGCACGACAATCTCAAATACGTTCTGCGCTACGAGATCAGTAAGGCGGAGGGCGCCGATCTGCAGACGCTGATCGGAATACTGGAAGAATTAAAAGAGCAGGAATATTCCGAGGAGTGGGCGTTTGAACTGGCATGCCTTTACCATAAGGCGGGGATGAGCGAAAAATGCATCGACGCCTGCGATGAGTTGATTCTCTGGTTCGGAGATGGACCTTATGTGGAGCGGGCGCTGGAGCTTAAGATGCTCTATCAGCCGCTGACCAGACAGCAGGAGGAAAAGTACCGGCAGTTCCGCCTCAAAAAAGAGGGCGTTGTGGAAGTGCGGCCGGAGGACGACCTTGAGTCCGGCGAGATTGTGAGCGAACCGGTGCAGATACCGAAGGTAAAGCTTTCACCGGAGCGTTTTAATACACAGAATCTGCAGGATGAACTTCGCAAGAATATGGTGCAGATCATGGAAGCGACCGACAAGGAAAAGGTCGAGGACAGCATGGATACGATCAAGAAGCTCGTGGAGGAGATTCCGTATCTTCAGATTCCCAAGGAGGAACCGCTGCCGCAGGATACGATCGAGATGCCCCATATCGAGACGGATGCAGAGATTGACAATTCGCTCAAGAGCAATTTTAAAGAGCTTCTTGCAGAGGATTATGACGGACAGATCAGCATGTATGTTCCGGATAAGGGTGCTACAGAGCCGCAGGTAACGGGACAGATGAGTATTGATGAGGTGCTTGCAGACTGGGAGAAGACCAAGCGTGCGGCAGAGACGGCGCTTGAGGAGGCGAAGCAGCGCAAGCTGGAATCCGCGAAGGCGCGTGCACTGCAGGAGGCAGGCGATATCATGGAGCGTCTGGTGGATGTGATTCCGAAGCTTGACTCCGGACTGACACCGAAGGATCTGCTGGATGAAGAGTATCTGGGCGGCCAGCCGATTGCTGACGATAAAGCGGCTGAGATGGTGGCGAACATGAACCAGATCTTACAGCAGGAGATCGACCGCTTATCCTCCGAGAATGCGAGAATGGATGAACAGCTTGCGGCGGCAAGTGCGGCGGAGGCAGCAGGTGTGGCGGAGCCGCAGGAAGCGTTGCAGCCGGAGGAGGCAGATTTCTGGGGGAACGGCATCACAGAGCTGACACAGAGCCCGTATGAGATAGAACCAGATGCGGAGCAGCTTGCGGCGGAGGCTGCATATGAACCGCAGACAGATGCGGTATACGGAGCAGAGACAGAGCCGGTATACGCACCGGAGGCAGAGGCGGTGGTAAGTGAGACGGAACAGGCAGATGCGGCAGGAAGCTATGGCGGAATCGCGGAACCGGAGATTCCGGGTAGCTATACCGAAGAGACAGACCCGGATACGTTTACCCTGGGGGCCGATGTCCAGGCGCTTCTGGCAGAGGAAGCGATGGCAAAAGACACGGCGCAGCCACAGGCGGCGGGAGAACCGGAGGATACAGACGATGCTGCCGGGATGGAAGAGCCGGATACGGCAGCACTGGGAGCCGACATCCAGGCATTGATGGAAGAGCAGAAGATACAGCCGGAGGACGAGGAACTTCCGAAGGCGGAGAAGTCCGGCGGAAAGCTGGCAGGCGGGGGACACCCGAAGAGCGGAGCTTCAAAAGCGAAAGCGGCAGACGACGTGCTTCCGAAGATCGAGGAGCCGGAGGAGGAAGGACATCAGGCAATTATCCGGCTTTCCAAAGAGCAGCGGGAGATTTTTACATATTTTGTGCCGATTAAGGGAATGGAACAGCAGCTGTGCCAGGCGCTTACGGGAGCAGCGGCAAGACTTTCGTCCGGTAAAACGGCTTCCACCGGGAATATGATTATTCAGGGCGGACAGGGAAGCGGCAAGACGGTGCTCGCGACCAGCATGATTAAGGCGCTCCAGAAGGAAGTGGGCAAGCCGAACGGAAAAATCGGCAAGATCGAAGCTTCCGTGCTGAATCAGAAAGATGTGGCGGCGCTCCTTAAAAAAGTGGCGGGCGGATGTCTGATTATCGAAAAGGCGGGAGCCATCTCAAGAGAGACGGCAGTCAAGCTTGGCACGCTGCTTGACAGTGACAACAGCGGACTGTTTGTGATTATGGAGGACACCAGAAGAGGAATCGAGAAGGCACTCAGCCGGGATGCGGGTCTTGCAGCACGGTTTTCGGAGAAAATCAATATCCCGATCTTTACGAGCGACGAACTGGTGGCGTTTGCGAGATCCTATGCCAACGAACTGGGATACACCATCGATGAGATGGGAGTTCTGGCACTTTACAACAGCATCAGCAATATTCAAAAGCTGGATCAGGCGACAACCCTTACAGAGGTCAAGGATATTGTGGACGAGGCAATCGCCCATGCAGAACGGGGAGGACTTAAGAAGGCGTTCAGTATTATCACTTCCAGAAGATATGACGATGACGATTATGTCATCCTTCATGAAAAAGATTTTGGATTTTAAAATCAAGATAAAGGGGTAGATGGGTATGGCAAATTTTTCAGAGCTGGATCGGTACTTATTTGGGCAGGCGACACACTATGAGATTTACCGGAAGCTGGGGGCGCATCCCACAGATGAATACGGCATCCGGGGAGTCTGCTTTGATCTGTGGGCGCCAAATGCCGCGCGTGTATGGGTCATCGGTTCCTTTAACGGATGGGATGAGGGCGCCAATGAAATGAAGCGCCTGGAGCCGGAGACGATGGGGATTTTTGAATTGTTTATTCCGGGTGTCGAGGAGGGCGATCTGTACAAGTACCTTATCGAGACGAAGGACGGAAAGCGCCTGTACAAGGCAGATCCTTATGCAAACTACGCGGAGTTAAGACCCGGAACGGCGTCGGCTGTTGCGGATATCGAACATTTTAAGTGGTCAGATGCCGAGTGGATGAAAGAGCGCGCCACACACAAGGAAGATGTATATGAACAGCCGCTTGCCATCTATGAGGTTCACCCGGGATCCTGGATGCGTCATCCGGGCAGACAGGATGACGGATTTTACAGTTATCGGGATCTGGCAAAATCTTTGATTCCGTATGTGACTGAGATGGGGTATTCCCATATCGAGCTTATGGGAATCTGCGAATATCCGTACGATGGTTCCTGGGGCTATCAGGTAACCGGTTATTATGCGCCTACCTCGCGCTATGGAACACCGGAAGACTTCGCTTATTTTGTAAATGAATGCCACAGACACAAGATCGGCGTCATCTTAGACTGGGTTCCGGCACATTTTCCAAAGGATGCGCACGGTCTGGCAGAGTTTGACGGAAGCTGTCTCTATGAGTATGCAGACCCGAGAAAAGGGGAGCATCCGGACTGGGGCACTAAGATTTTTGATTACGGTAAGAACGAGGTCAAGAATTTCCTGATCGGCAGCGCCCTGCTGTGGGTGGAGCATTACCATGTGGACGGTCTGCGTGTAGACGCGGTGGCGTCCATGCTGTATCTCGATTACGGAAAGGAGGCCGGTCAGTGGGTTCCGAACCAGTACGGCGACAATAAGAACCTGGAGGCAATTGAGTTCTTTAAACATATCAATACCCTGGTTCTCGGAAGAAATCCGGGAGCTGTCATGATTGCGGAGGAATCTACCGCATGGCCGAAGGTGACCGGACCTGTGGAGGATGACGGACTGAATTTCAGCTATAAGTGGAACATGGGCTGGATGCATGATTTTTTGGATTACATGAAGCTGGATCCTTACTTTCGACGGGATAATCATCACAAGATGACATTTGCGATGAGCTACAATGAGAGCGAAAAATACATTCTGGTGCTCTCCCACGATGAGGTTGTACATCTGAAATGCTCCATGATTAACAAAATGCCGGGACTTGGCATTGATAAGTTCCGCAATCTCATGGCAGGCTACGCGTTTATGATGGGACATCCGGGGAAGAAGCTTTTATTTATGGGACAGGAATTTGCACAGCTTCGCGAGTGGAGTGAGGGGCGTGAACTGGACTGGTTCCTTCTCGACAATCCGGATCACAAGCATATCCAGAACTGGGTGAAAAAACTGCTTCATATTTACCGGAAGAATCCGGCGCTTTACGAGCTCGACAGCAGCTGGGGCGGTTTCGAGTGGATCAATGCGAACGATGCGGACAGAAGTATCTACAGTTTCATCCGCAAGAGCAAGGACGGAAAAAATCAGCTGCTCTTTGTGTGCAGCTTTACACCGGTGGCAAGACCGGATTACAGAGTGGGAGTGCCTGCCAAGAAGACCTACAAGCTGATATTGGACAGTGACTCCGAAGAGTTTGGAGGATGCGGCAGACAGCGTCCGCAGAGTTACAAGGCGGTGGAGGCCGAATGTGACGGCAGACCATACTCGATCGCGTATCCTCTGGAGCCGTACGGCGTGGCGGTATTTCGTTACTGATTGCATTTCGGGGGCTGGTGAAATGCGAAGAACAGCTTAATAATGGTGCTGATATGACCGATATATATATCAGCTATGAATGGCGCATAGTGTTATGCGCCATTTTTATGCTTTATATTCGATTACTCTATAGAACCACAGCTGAAAAGGTAAAAGGAGTGCACAGGATGAGAGTAGAGCAGCAGAGCCAGAATATTATAGATGTTGTAAAGCAGAGTATCGGACCGGAGGAAAAGAGCGGAGCCGTTCTGAGCCAATATACCACAGGAGCCGCGGGAGCTGCCGTGGAAAAAAGCAGTGTCAGTGACAATGCGAAATCCGTGAATTTAAAAGATGCCACCTATGCCAAGCCGGCAGCGGAAGACAAGCAGACGGTTGCCGAGGAGATCGAAGCGTCCGCGACGCTTGATGCCGAAGAGCGCAAGAACCAGATGGCGGTGTTGTCCAACACTACCTCCCCGGAAGATTATGCGAAAATGCAGGAAGACGGATTTTCACTGGACGATACGACGACCAATACGATTGTGACCGAGACGGATAAGATTAAGGCACAGCTTGCAAAAGCGGGAGTGGATATCTCTTTCTTTGGAGATGATCTGGATTACGAGCAGATGGCGGCGATTACCGGAAGCGAAGCGCTTGCAAGACAGCTGGCGCAGGCAATGAAGGAAGCCGACCTCCCGTGCACCGAGGAAAATGTGCGGGGCGTGATGGAGGCGCTCTCACTGGCGCAGACACTTCAGACGCCGGGGGACGGCGCAGTGAAGTATATGCTGGATAACGGGATGGAGCCCACGATCGGTAACCTGTACAAGGCAGAGTACAGCGGAAGTGCTGCTTATCAGGCAAATCCGGAGGCAGCAGTCGATATGACGATGTTTTCGGATCAGATTGACGCGATTATTGCGCGCGCCGGGCTTTCGGTGGATGATACATCAAAAGAGGCGTGCCAGTGGCTGCTGGACAATAGCGTGCCGCTCAATGAGGAGAATCTTGCTTACTATATGGAGCTGAAAAATCTCAGTCTGCCAGTGCAGGCAGAGGCGCTGCTGGGCAGTATGGCGGCTGCGGTTGCAGAAGGAAAAAGCCCGCAGGACGCACTGCTTGTGGATGGACAATCATTTGCGGACAAGGCGCAGGATGCCTGCGATGTGATCGGCGAAGCGACGGATGAGGATGTCGCATATGTCGTGGATCACGGCATGGAGTTAAATATCCGCAGCTTAAAAGAAGCGATGGCACATCGCTCGGGTGAGGAGACGGCGGATAGCGCTTCGGGAGACGCGCAGGAGGAGACGGCAGAGAGCAGTGCGGATGGCAGCACTGCTTATACACAGAGAGAACTGGATCTGCTGACCGCCAGAAGACAGCTGGAGGAGACACGTCTTGCGATGACAGCACAGGCAAACTATGCGTTGCTCAAAAAGGGAATCCAGATTGATACCCAGCCGCTGGCAGAGCTTGTGGAGGCTTTGAAGGAGACGGAGAATCAATATTACGAACAGCTGTTGAAGGGACAGGGTGTAGAAGCTTCGGAGACGAACGTGAATCTTTTCCGTGAGACCACAGAGCGTGTCAACGATTTAAAAACGGTACCGGCATACGTGCTGGGAGCGCAGGGAGTAAAGGATGCGTCTGTCGCAGAGGTTCATGATACCGGACGTGCGATGAGGGATACCTTTGAGCGTGCAAATCAGAGTTATGAGACCCTGATGACGGCACCACGTGCAGACCTGGGGGATTCGATTCAGAAGGCATTCCGCAATGTGGATGATATTTTGAACGATATCGGACTGGAGGCGACGGAGGCAAATCAGCGTGCAGTGCGCATCCTCGGTTATAATCAGATTGAAATTACACAGGAATCCGTGGCGGAGATGAAAGCGGCGGATGAGCAGGTGCAGCGTGTATTCCGCAACCTGACGCCGGCAACGGTGACGGAGATGATCCGCAGAGGAATCGATCCGCTGGATATGGATTTTAGTACGCTGAATGCGACAGCGGAGCAGATAAAAAAGGAGACCAGTGCGAACGATGAGCGCGGCTTTGGAGAATTTTTGTGGAAGCTGGAACGCACGGAGGGAATCAGCCAGGAAGAGCGGGCTTCTTATATCGGAACGTATCGCCTGATCCACCAGGTAGAGCAGTCGGACGGCGCCGCGGTGGGAGCGCTTGTAAATCAGGGAGCCGATATCACCATGCGCAATCTGATGATGGCGGTCCGATCCGAGAGGCGCAGTGGAAAAATGGATTACAGTGTGGATGAATCCTTTGGAAAAGTGGAAGGCAGTGGATATTCCGGCACTTCCATCACCGATCAGATGGAAGCGGCATATCAGAACAACTGCGTGAAAGATGTCGCAGATCTGCTCACACCGGAGCGCATGAAGGTTGTCGCATCACAGATGCCGGACTGGGAGGAGATGACTCCGGAGCAGTTAAAGGAGGCGCTCGCGCAGGCACAGACAGACGATGCCAGCCAGGATTATGCATATGCGAAGGAGCAGCTGGATCAGTTATCGCAGAGCGCGAAAATGACGCAGGATATTTACACGGTACTGCAGAAGTACGACATTCCGAATACCATGACGAACGTCATGGCGATGGAAGCCATGGTAAATGACCGGAACGGCGTATTCCGTCAGATCTTCGGCGAGAGCGCAAAGGGAAGCCACAAAGAGGAAAATGAGGAGCAGCTTGCCCGGGCGAAGGAGCAGGTGCTTGAGGATTTCGGAGAGGCAATCGCAAGCCCGGAGGGACTTGCCGCTGCACAGGAACAGCTTGCTGAGGTTGCCGAGAATGTAATGAAGGGAATGATCGACAGCGATGACGTGACAAGCCTTGATATCAGGGAGATGCGTCTGTTGTCGGCACAGTTATCTATCGGCAGTATGATGGCAAAAGAAGAGCAGTATGCAATACCGGTGCAGACCGAGAGCGGTGTTGTCGGCATTTCGCTGAAGGTTGTGCGCGGGGATGGTGAAAAAGGGCTGGTTGACATCACGATGGAAACCAAGCTTCACGGTAAGATTGCGGCAACGTTCCAGGCAAAAGAGCATGGCGTCAGCGGTCTGATTGCATCGGACCGGGAGGATACCAAAGAACTTTTAGACAGCTGGCAGGAGAGCCTTACGGCAGTATTGGACAGTGGAAACGAGGCAGATCTTCACTATGCATGCATCGCAGATCTGGATCTGAACCATTTTTCAACAGGCGTCTTTGGCGTGGATGCACCAGAACAGCAGGAGACCACAGAGAAACAGTCGGATACGACGTATCAGGTGCAGACAACAAGGCTATACCATATTGCGGAAAGCTTTGTGCGGCAGGTGCAGGATCTTTTGCAGGGAACAGATGCGCAGGGAGCGGATGCATAAAACAGTTATAGCAGGGATTCTTCTTCGAGATAGGAGAGTATCCCCAGATAGATGGCATGAGCAAGCTTGCTCTGATAATCTTCGGTCAGGAGCAGATCGGCTTCGCTTTGGTTGCTTAAAAACCCACATTCTACGATTACCGTAGGTGTGGGTGTTTTTTTTAGGAGATAGTAGCTTTCGTTTGCCTTGGCGACGCGTGTATTCTGGGGATCGACTTCGGAAATCAGATGCTCCTGGAGAACGTCCGCTAAGCGCTTGCCGTTTTCGGACTGCCCGTAATAGAATACCTGGGCGCCTTTGATGTCTTCGGTTGTGTAACTGTTCTGATGAATGCTCACGGTGAAAGCGGGATTGGCGTCCGTGATCATCTGGCAGCGCTTCTGCATATCCGCGGCTTTTTTGTTGGTGGCGTCTGCGGGTGAGAGACCGGCGTCGGAATCACGGGTGAGAACGACAGAGATTTCTCTCTGTTCCAGAAGATCTTTTAATTTTAAAGCGATGGAGAGGTTGATGTCCTTTTCGAGTGCGCCGTTGATGCCCACCTTTCCGGGGTCACTTCCGCCGTGACCGGCATCGACGACAATACAGATTTTTTCACGTGCCGCCTTTTCACTCTGGACCAGTACGGCGCCCTGCTTTGCGAGAATGAAGGCAGCGGCCAGAAGACAGAGGCTCATGATAAGTTCCAACTTTTTTTTCATGAAATAAAAAACCCCCGGGGATTCGTTCATAAAATGATATTCACGATCCCCGGGGGTTAGAACGGCTAGTTGATGTATTTGATAATGGTATCCCAGACCGCCGGATCCTCCAGACCAAGCTTCCAGAAAGCTCCGCCGGCGAGCTGGTTGGACTGCATTACCTTTAACTTCTCCTCAAGTGAAGTGGCATCCTCCACCCAGATCTTGTAGGTGACGCCGCCGTTGATGTATTCTACATAATACTGTCCGTCTGTGTCGGACCACACCGGAACGGCTCCGTTCGTGCTGATCAGGTTCTGGACTTCTTTCATGCCTGCCGAGTAGCAGTCCAGCTCGTAGAGTGTATCACTGTCGGAGGTGTCCTCGGTTGTACTGACAGCCGCGCCATCGTCCGATACCGGAGTCTCGCTCCAGACACGTGTGTAAAACGGCATACCGAGAATCAGCTGGTCTGCCGGAACGCTTTGGAGCGTATCTGCGACACCCTGATTGACAAAACCGATGGACGCCACCGATCCGGCTTCCTCGGAACCTGCGTAATGCTCATCATATCCCATCAGTATGACATAGTCGGCAAAGACTGCCTGCTCGGAGCGGTTATAGAATGCCGTATAAGCTGTTGGCGGATAATTATCGACGGAAAGGACAATGCCGTTGTTGGCACATTTCAGCGATAATTCCCGGATAAACTGGATATAGGAATCACCGATGGAAGGGTCGAGCGATTCAAAGTCCACGTTAATGCCGTCCAGCTTGTACTGGATCGCAGCGGAGATCAGGTTGTTGATCAGACTCTCACGTCTGGAACTGTAGGTCAGCACCTGCGTGGTATCCGGACTCTCCAGTCCCTGATCCTTGGCGCCGAAGTTGCTTACAAGCGCCCAGACTTCAACGCCGTTCTGGTGACAATAGTTTACATAATCAGAACTTGCCAGGGAACCGATGCCTCCGTTCGTATCCTTTAAGTAAAACCAGGTCGGAGAGATGACATTGAGTCCCTTGGTGTTTGAAAGTACGTTCGCAATGTTTGTGTTCGCATTGCTGTTGGTCACCTGGTGCCAGCCGAGATTAATGGAGAAATCTTTTTTAATATGCGAAAATTCTTCCGCAGTGTAGTCGCTGGTCCGGGTCGCGGTGGAGGTGCTGCCGAGGGCTTTGGTCTTTACATAGCCGATGATGCCGTCCTCCGTCATCACCTTCGTCCAGGTCTCGTCCGGCTCTAAAACCGTGAGCACGGTTCCTTTTGCAAGGTCGGCGAGAATCGGACTCTTGATGCCGCCCTGATAGCGTAGCTCCGTGGATTTCTTGACAGGAGCGGTGTTGTAGTCGCCCCACTGGTTTGTGAGGACAACGCGGTTCGGCTGATCGTATACGGTATAATCAAAATCGGAATACTGTTTTACGAAATCGATCGCAATATATGCGGTGGAAGCATCTGCCTTTACAATCGTGTGATCTAACGTCCGGGCGTCTTTGGTCACATAGTAGGTCGTGCTCTCCGCATCCGTCGAGATCAGGTCGGTGGCGGTGGTGTATAAAAGCTTGTTCTCATTGGCATCCCAGAAAAAACGGCTGTTGATCTTATCGTGAACCGTCTCAAAATCCAGATATACGTTTCCGTCGATCAGTCGCCCCTGCACAGACAACACTTCATTATTAAAGATCAGGGCTACGGAATCATCAGATGCAAGCCCGTAATACTCGGATAACTCCTGGTGCTCCTTAGAGGGCGTGTATTTTTCGATCAGTCGCCCGAGCAGCATGAACAGAATGATAATGACGATTAAAACAAGAACGGCAATGACCGGTATAATATTCTTTTTTGTATTCTTCATGGAAAAATCCTTTCTTCTTCTGAGAGATTTCCCCTACATTGTAGCATATTGCAGCACAAAATCAAAGCTATTTGCATCTGCCATTTTTTGCGTGCCGCAGAATGAAAAACGGGAACCGGCCGCAGGAGATTGTGAACTCGGGCGGCAGTTCCCGGCTGTCTTTTTATCAAATAATATTCACTGCATAGACAGTATGACCGGGCATTGAGGAACTCAGTCATTCTGTTCCAGTTACGACTAGTTACGGAAGATCTTTTCTGATCTTATCAAAATGGATTTCCTTTAACACCCCCTCGTCAAAAATATAATCTCTCATGTACGTGCTTTCCTCCTGCACGCAGAGCTGGCTGGCTACATCCTGCGAGCTGCTTTTCGCGCCCTCCAGCCAGATGGTAATGCCTCGATTCTCCAGAGACGTAAGCTCCAGATAAAGTCTTTGCATATGTTCATCATTCACATTAGATTCCCCCAAATCTGAAAAATACCAAAAGGAATTCGCTGGTTACGTTTCGTGATATAAAGAAAAATTGCGCTGCCTGATCCCCGGCAGACAGTGTGTTGCGGTTACAATGAATAAAATGACAGAAGTATGTCAAAAAATAGAAAGTGCTCCTTCTCTATATGAAAAGGGTTTTTGATGAACGGAACCTCCTGCATGGATATGGAGTGCTGCCTGGAAAAAACGGAATGATTCTGGAATGTTCCCATCTGTACCAGATAATGATAACCTTCCCCAAGGTTTGTAAAGCTGTCAAATTGTTTAAAAAATTCCTCATAACTCCAGGCTTTCCAGAGTGCAAGACTGCCTAGCACAATCTTGCGGTCACAGCGCAGGAATTCTGCGGCAGCGGATTCGTTTAAGCTGCCGAGATCCAGGATCAGATAATCATACCCCATATTCAGCAGGCGAGGCACAGCATCCGGTGCCAGATTCGGATAATAATCCACGCCGTGCAGGCGGAAGTGAAAAAACTCTGCCTTTGAAGAGTCAGCGGTATCCGCCGCTTTGCTGCATTGTAAGGCATGGCGGTGTATGGAGGCCGCAAGAGCGGATTCCGGAATCAGCCGCGCCAGTTCGCTGCGCTTGTGAAGTTCAAGACAAGCGGTGCGCAGTCTTCGCCTGGAGGCACAGTATGTGCTAAGGCTTATGGCGAGCTGTGTCACGCCAGCCCCCGGATGACATCCGAGAATGCCGATGGTGATGTGTGCTTTGGTTTCGTTGCGATCAAAATAGAAGATGCCGTCTCCCTCCTTTCTTCGGTAAGATGGACGAAACAAGCCGTTCCTTTTCGGGTGTGGTATCGTATGGAACCGCATCTTCCGGAAAGCAGTAGACGCGGTGACCTAACTGCCGTGCGTATGCCTTTGCGGCAGAGCGGCAGCCGTGATTGCAGAGAAAACGTGTCTGCGGCAGCAGTGCCAGCTGTTTCCCATAGGCGGCTGCCTGTACAAAATCCCAGTCTCCTCCGTTTAAGACGAAAAGAATCAGGTCAAAAGAAGCCAGCTCGGCAAGCGCGGGCGCGCGGGTGCCATAGTCTCTTACAACGCAGTCATCCGGCGGAACGGAAACAGATATACTGTCCCCATAGTCCGGAATCCCGCGGAAGCTTCCATAAATAAAGATCCCGCTCTGGTCGATCAGACGATGATTTGCTCTGGCGGCGTGTAGAAGCGATGCGCTCCCGTCCGCGGCAGCATAGATTGCGGGAATATGTTTTTGATTCATGGTGCTGACAAGAGAAATGGAAATATGCGTGGCGCCTGCACCGGGTCTGCTCCCGATGACGGCAATGTTCCGAATGAGATGCGAAGACTGCTGATTCTCTGATAATGGTACACGAAGCAGTGCGGCTTTCAGATCGCAGGCCTCCTGACAGCGGTCTGCCGGATCTGCGGCGCATGCCTGCTCTAAGATGCACCGAAGCTGTCTGGAACAGCGGCAGGACATGGCGTCCGAAAGCTCCGTTAAAACCCTGCCGAGACTGTAGATGTCGGCAGCCGGAGTGACGGGCTGTCCGCGCAGGATTTCCGGTGCGCAGTAGCGGCTTGTCCCGTAAAGTTGGAAATTTTTTCCGAAACCGGTAAAAAAAGATGCAATGCCAAAATCGAGTAATTTTACCTGATCTCCACATAATATAATATGCTCCGGCTTTAAGTCCTGATACAGGATCGGGTATGGAGACAAATGATGCAGATAGGTAAAAATGTCGCATAGCTGTATGCCCAGTTTTACGATCAGTTCCTCAGAAATGCTTTTTTGATGAGAGACAAACGTCTCGAGTGATTCACCCTGAATGTATTCTTCAATCATATAAAGATAGGCGTCATCTTCGTCGATATCATATATGAGGGGGATTCCTGGATGATTAAGATTCTTCAGAAGAGCTGCTTCCGCGAGGAAGTCAGATTCCAGGGAGAAAGAAGATCTATCTGACAGAGATCTGGGGATTCGCTTGATGGCCCGATAAATCTTCAGCTTGAGATGCTCGGCGAGAAATACGGTACCGAAACTACCGGAACCGAGTACGGAAAGAATCCGGTACTTGCCGAACAGAATAACTTCTTCTATGCAAAATCCGCTCCTTTCATAGTGTGGCAGATTCGCATCTCATGCATATGTTTATAACATGAAAAATGTAGTTTGACAATAGCTTTTCGGCAGTTTATAAAGATTTAATAAAAAGGTATACTTTACATCAATATAGCATTTGATTATAATAAATGTACAGTTTACAAGGTTTTCCGGATAAAGGAAGTAATGCGGGAGTTTCGCATGAAAGTTTGGCTGGAAGCTTGGCTTTCAGAATACGGAAAGGCGTGGTGTAGTATGAAAATTGAAAAAGTAAACGACAATCAGATTCGCTGTACGCTGACGAGGGAGGATCTGGCAGAGCGTCAGATCAAGCTGAGTGAGCTTGCATACGGAACGGAGAAGGCAAAGCTTCTGTTCCGCGATATGATGCAGCAGGCGGCGTATGAATTTGGTTTTGAGGCGGATGATATTCCGCTGATGATAGAGGCAATACCGTTGTCACAGGACACGATTATTCTGGTGATTACCAAGGTGGAGTATCCGGAGGAGCTTGATACCAGATTTTCCAGGTTCTCCGATCCGGATCCGGAAGACGTGTACGAGGAGGCAATGGCAGGCGGTGGAGCAGCACCGGCGCCGGAAGGTGCAGATGACATACTGGGGTTGTTCCGCAGGATTCAGGAAGAGCGCAGAAAGGCGGCAGATGCACAGGGCAGTAAGGATAGCTTCGTTTCAGAAGAGAATGATAAGAAAAAAGAAACTCCGGTAAACGTACTTGTAGACATTACGAAGTTATTTGTGTTCAGTGATTTTTCTGAGATCACCAGACTGGCGCACACGCTGCAGGGCTTCTATCAGGGGAATAACGATCTGTATAAGAATGAGGCGGCGCACAGGTATTATCTTTTGGTCAGCAAGAGCAGACAGACGCCGGAAGAGTTCAACAAGGTGTGCAACATTTTATCCGAATACGGAACGCAGCAGACGTACACGCCGGCAGCAGGGGCGTTCATGAAAGAGCACTATCAGGTGATTTTGAAAAATCATGCGCTTCAGACGCTTGCAGAGCTTTAAGGGTTCTGCGGCGTTAAGCAGCAGAAAAGAAAAAGGGTATTCCGATTCCAGTGGGAACCGGGATACCCTTTTCGTCTGGTGTCTGCCTGCGGATTAAGCGAGATCCTTTGCAAGAAAATCGTTGATTTCTTTTACCAGAGCGTCCGGATCGATACCGTGTACCATGGCAGCCTCTTCTACTGTCTCCATCTGGGAAGACGGGCATCCAAGGCAGTGCATTCCAATATTTAAAAGGATTGGTGCGATATTCTGATCGATCTGAAGTAATTCGCCAATCATCGTGGACTTTGTGATCTGTGTCATAATGATACCTCCTTATGTGATTATGGGCATGTATGATTACATTAGTATGCCCGGCAATGTGCTAATTATAATACGAAACGCCGCGGAATGCAAACAAAGTTTGCGTGAAATACACAGGTGCGCGGGAAATCTTTTCTGCCGGGTATTCAGTGAAGCGGCAAGTTGGTCGATATATAGGACAGATATGGATAAAGGAGAACGACAGGATGAGAATAAATTATAATGTTTCGGCATCGATAGCGAACAAGAACCTGCTCGGGATTGAGAGTAATTTAAGCCAGTCCATGGAGCGGCTTTCTTCCGGTTTAAAAATCAATCACGCAAAGGACAATCCGGCTGGAATGGCGATTTCCCGCAAGATGAAAGCGCAGATTGACGGACTTGACCGGGCATCCGCCAATGCGTCGGACGGTATTTCCGTCATTCACATTTCGGATGGTGCGTTAGGTGAGGTGACAAATATTCTGCAGCGTATGAGAGAGCTTTCCGTGCAGGCGGCGAGTGACGCGACGATGGGTCAGGAAGACAAGGAAGCCATCCAGAAAGAGATCTCATCTTTAAAGGATGAGGTGAACCGTATTTCCAAGGATACCGAGTACAATACGAAGACACTGCTTGACGGCTCGCTGGACACCAGAGTGTACACAAAGCATGCCAGCCGCATCCAGGTGACAGATCAGGTGAGCCCGGGAAATTATGAGATTAAAGTCAAAACGGCAGCAACACAGGCAGAGGTGACGTCCGGTGCAGATTTTAACAGCACGGCGGCAATCGGCGTTTCCGGCACGATGAGCGTCAATGGATCAACCGTTGAGATCGCAGCAACCGATACGTATCAGGAAGTATACGAAAAGCTCCGGACGGCTGGAGAGATCGGCGAGACACAGATCGAGCGCAGCAAGGCGGACGGAAGCCTGACATTCACGACAGACGCTTACGGATCTGACGCCACATTGAAGCTTTCCTTCAGCAATCAGGCGCTTGCCAATCAGTTTGCACTGTCCGACGCATCCGGCAATAACGGTCTGGTGCAGGATCCGGCGACAAAACAGTGGATTTACGGAAGCCAGCAGACAGATGCCTCCGGCAAGACGACAACGAGTGTTCCGAACGGATCGGACATGAAATTGGATGACGTGGCGAACTGGAAGGGATTTACCTCTTCCGCGACCGCAAAGTGCGACGGTAACCGTGTGACCATCACGGATCTGGGCGGTTTTTCCCTCTCATTCCTGGTGGAAGCAGGATATGAGGACGGTGCGACCAAGACAGATTCTGCCGGCAATGTGTTGGAGACCTATGACGGATCCCTCAAATTTGAGGTGACAGATATGGGAACCATGACGCTTCATATCGGTGCAAACATGGATCAGAATATGAACATCCGGATTCCGGAGATTTCCTGCGAGAGCCTCTATATCGACGATCTGGATGTGACGACGGTCAATGGTGCAGACCGTGCCTTAGACCGTCTGGATGATGCGATTGCAAGAGTCAGCGAAGCGCGTTCTAATCTGGGAGCCTATGAGAATCGTCTGGAGTATTCCACAAACAGTCTGGATGAGTTTGGGGAAAATATGACGGATGCAATGTCGAGACTTACGGACGTTGACATGGCGGAAGAGATGACGAACTATACACATCAGAATGTGCTCAATCAGGCGGCAATTTCTGTTTTGACACAGGCAAATGATCTGCCGCAGCAGGTACTGCAGATTCTGCAGTAGGCGCGATGAGGCATGAGAACGGAGGTCCGTCTTGAAAAAAGAACAGATTGTAGATTTTACCAGGCGGATCAGTCAGGCGAACCGGAGCGGGCTGGTCGTGGTTATGTATGATATTTTTTTCACATATCTGGACGATGCCAGGGCGGCATACGATGCAGCCGACTGGGATGCCTACAAAGAAGCATTGCGGAGAGCGCAGCGCGCGATCGACGAACTGATATCGGCGCTCAATTTCTCCTATGACATGGCGAAGAATCTCTACAGTATCTATGTGTTCTGCAGAGATTCGATCGCAAAGTCTCTCTACAAGAGAGATCTGGCAGATGCCGAGGATGCCTGCCGCCTCATGAAAAAGCTCTATGACGGCTTTGTGCATGCGGCCGAGCAGGATCATTCGGAGCCGCTTATGAAAAATACGCAGCAGGTGTATGCCGGGTATACTTACGGACGTGACAATCTGGTGGAGACTTGTCAGGATTCCGATAGTTCCAGAGGATTTTTGGTATAAAAATCCTCTGGATTTTTTTGTGTGCGCAGCTCATAGTTGCGGATGCTTGTAAGAAGAAATTTGTAGCGCATCTGCACGGAATTTAATTCATAAATGTAACAGTCGATCAGATCCGGATCGATGACGTTTTCCAGATTGCGGTAGGCGTCCTGCAGATCCTGTGCCGTCTGGTGCAGATCGTTTATCAGCAGCGTATAATGATTATCATTCGTTTTTTCGGGTTGAAAAAAACGCAGCATAGTTCCTCCAGGTCTATGGGTTCTGCCGAAGTCTGCGGCAGTGTTGTTCCTTCTATCTTATTCAAAGTATAAGCAAATAAATCCCATTCTATACAAAAAACGGTAAAAATCTGTCCGTCCGCAGGAACAGACAAACTGGCATAAACGGACGCGGACATTCATAGATATAGAAAAAAGCGTGGAGGAAACGCCATGCAGGAAATGTCGCTGACATCATTCTGGATCATTGCGGGAAGCTGTGTGCTGGTCCTTGGAATTATGATATTAAAAAATCGTGCAAGGTTTGCATTAAATTTTCTGGTGCGCGCGGTTCTGGGTGCCTGCACCATTGCATGTGTGAACAAATGGCTCGCACAGCAGGGAATCATGCTTGCTGTCGGCATCAATCCGGTGACCCTTTTGACAACCGGAAGCCTTGGTTTTAGCGGTGTTGCGCTTCTTTATGGAATTTTGCTGCTCAAAATTTTGTGAGAATCTTACAAATGTAAATAAAATGTGAAAAACCTATAGACAAAGCAAAAATGAATTGCTATAATCCGATTTACAAATGAACGAAGGGGTGGTGAGTTGGGGAACTTATGACACTGACGCTGCTGACGGTACTTGTATTTGCGGTCGCAGCGGACTTCCGGGAGATGCGGATCAGTAACCGGCTGATTGCTTCCGGACTTATGATGGGACTTGCACTGCGCATTCTGGGGGAAGGCGGTGCGGGCATTGTTCATTTCCTGGTGAACATTTCTATTCCGGTTATCTTATTGTTTCTTTTATTTCAACTGCGTGTAATTGGCGCAGGAGATATCAAGTTATTTTCCGTAGCTGGTGGATTTCTTTCAATGAGACAGTTGTTATATGTCATACTGGCGGCATTTGTGACGGCAGCAGTAATTGGACTGGGGAAGCTGCTGTATCAGAAGCGAATGGCGGGAATATTCGGGAATCAGAGAACACTGATTCATTTTTCAGCGATGATTTTAATTGGATATTTTATTGTAGTCTGGGGGTGTGCCATTGAATAAAATTGCGGTGGCAGTCTGTGATACAGACCGGGAATACCGGGACAGATTTGTCACATACCTGGTGGAACGCAAGGCGGAAGAATATGCAGTGTCCGCATTTTCGATGCCGGAGAAGCTTTTGGAAGCGTTGGAGGAAGAGAAGCCGGATCTTGCGATATGCGGAACCGGATTTGAAGAGATGGCGGAGAGACTGGCGGGGGACGATAATTCCGGGGCGGTCTTTCCGGGGGAGGGGGGGCT
>ERZ791659.796-NODE-796-length-19917-cov-1.93893_pt1 | contig 19917 bp, 18 predicted proteins | sample MGYA00510053_ERZ791659 | MGnify/ENA primary metagenome ERZ791659 (study PRJEB30046, sample SAMN00715192) | human gut metagenome | study: EMG produced TPA metagenomics assembly of the A metagenome-wide association study of gut microbiota in type 2... | reverse complement strand
TACGTAAAGCGGCGCGGCGGTTTTGATAAATTTCAGCATTAAACATAGCTATGGATTTTATAGTTAATAATTGATATATTTTAATTCATAATACCTGCAAATTTAATAAATTCGTGAACTATTAAATCATGTTTTGTGTTTTTTTATACAAAGGTTGAACCTCATGACAAGACATCAGAAAAATTACTTTATATACCTGCTCATGCTTTTGCTGTTTGGCGGGCTTATTTATGTCGCTATTCATGGGGGAGAGCGTTTTGATTCTATTTCCGCCGGCCATACACCGGCAGAGCAAAATGCATGGCAAATGTTTTGCTCCACTTTCTCGGACAGTTTAAGTGGCGGACTGGTAATTCTGCTTATCCAGATAGTTGTGGTTTTATTTGCTGTCCGGGTGTTTTCCTACTTGTTTCGCTATATCGGTCAGCCGGGAGTGATAGGGGAGATTGTTGCGGGCATCGTGCTCGGTCCCTCTCTGTTGGGCTATTTTTTTCCTGATGTCTTTGGCTGGCTGTTTCGTCCCGATTCATTGACGAATCTGGAGTTGATAAGCCAACTGGGTTTAATTCTTTTTATGTTTGTTATCGGAATGGAATTGGACTTCGGAGTCATCCGTAAAAAAATAAACGAAACATTGGTTATCAGCCATGCCGGTATTTTAGTGCCTTTCTTTTTAGGTATTATTGCCTCTTATTGGGTGTATGAAGAGTATGCGGCGTCACAAACGAGCTTTCTTCCTTTTGCCTTGTTCATTGGTATTTCCATGAGTATTACGGCATTTCCGGTGTTGGCGCGCATTATTCAGGAACGTAATATGACGAAATCCTCCGTTGGAATCCTCTCTATCGCTTCTGCCGCCAATGATGATGTAACTGCTTGGTGTTTGCTTGCCGTAGTGATAGCCATAGCAAAAGCGGGTACGATGGTCAGTGCACTGTTTGCTATCGTATTGACTGCTGTATATATATTGATCATGTTTTTGTTGGTACGTCCGTTCCTTCGGAAAGTGGGAGAGGTCTATGCCACGGGGGAAGTTATCAATAAAACATTTGTAAGTTTTATCTTTTTAATTCTTGTTATCTCCGCCACGCTAACGGAATTGATTGGTATTCATGCCTTGTTTGGTGCATTTATGGCAGGCGTGGTGATGCCGCCCAATATCGGTTTCAGGAAAGTGATGATGGAAAAGGTGGAAGATGTGGCATTGGTCTTTTTTCTTCCGTTGTTTTTTGCCTATACCGGGCTACATACGGAAATCGGCTTGATAGATACTCCCCAATTATGGTTGATTTGCCTCCTGTTTATCGGGGTTGCTGTGTTAGGAAAGTTTGGAGGCTGCGCCATTGCCGCCCGTTTGGTCGGAGAGTCTTGGCGTGACAGTCTCACCATAGGGACCTTAATGAATACGCGCGGACTGATGGAACTGGTGGCTTTGAATATCGGTTATGAGATGGGAGTATTGCCGCCGCCTGTTTTTGTGATTTTGGTCATCATGGCACTGGTCACTTCCTTCATGACCACTCCAATGCTTTCGTTAATAGAGCTGATTTATAAAAAGAATACCAAACAAGATGTGGTAAAACGTAAACTGGTACTGTGTTTCGGACGTCCGGAAAGTGGGAGAGAACTGTTGCTGGTATTAGGTCTGCTTTTTGGCAGGCGTTTGAAAAAATATCATTTGATTGCGGCACACTATACGGAAGGTACGGATTTGAATCCGATAAAAGCCGAACAATATGAACGGGATAGTTTTAAACCGCTGAGGCGTGAAGCGGCTCTTCTGAAAGTGAAGGTAGAGGAGCGTTATAAGGTTACGGATAAGGTGCGTGACGAAATTGTGCATCTCGGAGAGAGTGAGCAGGCGGATTTAATGCTTATCGGAAGTAAAAGTTCCTATATCGATTTATCGTCCGGATTGTTGCAACGTATAAAAGAAAACTCTTTTCAGATGGTAGGAACACTTTTTCGTGAGCGAACCAATGAAATCGTAGAACAGATAGATGCTCCACTCGGTATTTTTGTGAACCGTCTGGATAGTGGGCGGCCGTCAAGAATCTCTTTCTTGCTGGGAGGAGATTTGGATGATTTCCTCTTACCTTATATAGATACTGTTTTGGAGTCCGGAAGTATGCCTGTCCGGCTGTTCCTTTTTCAGAATGGAGAATATCCGGTAAAGCGATGGATGGATGAATATCAAGAAACTCTTGAGGTGATTGAATACGAAGACCTTTCCCAGTTGTCTTTTGATAAAGATAGTCTGCTGGTTGTTGGTTATGAAGTGAGTGAGGAGATGGTGAGGAATGTGGCAGACGTGAATGAACTGCCGTCGTTATTGATAATGAAGAAAGCAATTAAATAGAAAATTTATGGTAATTGATGAAAAAACAGGATTAGTACTTGAAGGTGGTGGTATGCGTGGTGTCTTCACTTGTGGGGTTTTGGACTACTTTATGGATAAGAAGATTCGTTTTCCTTATACGATAGGCGTCTCTGCCGGAGCTTGCAACGGACTCTCTTATATGTCCGGACAACGGGGTAGAGCGAAATTCAGCAATATCGATTTGCTGGAACAATATGATTTCATCGGTGTCAAATATTTGTTTAAGAAGCGTAATATCATGGATTTCGACTTGCTGTTCGGCGAGTTTCCCGAACATATTCTGCCTTACGATTATGATGCCTATTTTTCTTCACCGGGGCGTTATGTCATGGTGACTACGAACTGCCGGACGGGAAGGGCTAATTATTTAGAGGAAAAGAAAGACAAGAAACGCATTATAGATATCGTGCGTGCATCCAGTAGTCTGCCCTATGTTTGCCCCATAACTTATGTGGACGATGTTCCGATGCTTGACGGAGGGATTGTAGATTCCATTCCCTTGCTACGTTCCATGGAAGATGGGAATGAGAAGAATGTGGTAGTGCTTACCCGTAACCGCGGTTATCGTAAAACGTCTAAGGATATGAAGATTCCTCATTTTATTTATAAGAAGTACCCGCGCCTGCGTGTCGCGTTGAGTAACCGTTGCAAGGTATACAATCAGCAACTGGAGATGGTGGAACGTTTGGAAGACGAGGGCAGGATTCATGTTATCCGTCCGGAGAAACCGGTTGTTGTAGATCGCATAGAGAAAGACGTCAATAAACTTCGTGATTTTTATCAGGAAGGATATGAGTGCGCGAAGAAGATGTTTTGAACATATACCCGAGAGAAAAAGTGAGCAGGAAAGTATTATCTTTTTTGATGATATAAGGGCTGTGCATCATTCCTCTGAAATTGAGCAGATAGGAAGCGGACAACCCTACTCTTATTTTATCTTTTAATGTTTGATACAGACCAATTTCGGGTTTTAACCCCCAATTGAGTTTTCTGTATTCATACTCTTTCAGCATAAAGTCATTGTCACGTCTTTCTTTCACGAGGATATCCACTTTGGGACCTATACCTACATAAAAGTGGGTTTGGGATATGGAGTATTTCACTCTGAATGTTGTGTTGAGATGAAGGTAATTTTGCCTTTCAATGTAATCGTTTGCTATGTTGTCATCTAAAATTAAGTCCTTTTCTTTTCCTCCTTTGGTGACATATCCTATTTCGCTGGACAGGTTCCAATATGAATGCTCCCAGTAATCTGCCCCTACCAGAAAAGCATAACGCTGGATGTTATCTGTAAACATCGGTACTCTGTCTGATTTTAACGATGAAAAGCTGAATCCGTTTTCCAATCTTATGCATTGCGCTTTTACTGAAAGACAGGATGTGATGAGAAGCAGAGCTATAATATATATTTTTTTCATAGATGTTATTCTTGAGTCTGTGGCTACAAAAGTAGAATAAAAAAGAATAAAAGAAGCAGTGAAGCACCTGAATTTATAGTAAAATACACTTTTAAAATTAATCAATTTCTACCTTCACCTTATCACGCTTTACTCTTATATGATTGATATGTAGCGTAATAAAGTGAAGGTGCTATTTTGTTGAACTGCATCCTAAAAGTTTGCGTACTTTTTATATGTTCTTATTCAATTATTCTTTTCGGTTTATTTTGTTTCTTCCTGTTACCCACATAATTCCCAAAAAGAACAATGAATACACAGAGAATAGAATAAAGAGCCAATCTTTCACTACATTCCAAGTTATACAGAATAAGGATTCGTGACTTACCGGAGAAGAATTACTATAATAAGGATTCACCTTTTGAAGCAAAGACGCACTACCAGAGATGAGAGAATTGCGGCGGCATAATTCATCCATTTCATAATCCCATTCATAAGGATAACCCACTGCTTTAAAGTGCCTTTCAATGGGTAAATAGAAAATAAATCCGGTAAAGAAATCTTCATAAGTTCCACGGGCTACAAGCAATCCAGACCAAAGATCCAAACGGCTAGTTCCAAAAGGAGAATCTTTAAAATTGAATGCGAAGGTGGAGTCAGGAATTTGATTGAAAGCACAGTCCCAAATTCCATCCTGAACAAAAAAAGTATATGGCAAATATTGACTGCTATTCAAAAGTACATTCGCAACTTTCCCTTTATAATGTTGAGCCACATAGTATCCGCAATTTTGAGATCCTTTGGTTAAGGCATGTCTTGAGTTCATAATGATGAACGATTTGCCAATACTATCCTTGTCTATACGCTCTATTATATTTGCCGCCATTAAACTGTCTCTATGATAATTCTGAGAACTACGATAATCTTCGGACGTATGGATTTGATCCCAAGGGATACGCCCATCTGTAAACCAAAGTTTGAGATTCTTTTCCTTCTGCAAATAATAATACTTTTTCAAGAAATCAAACCAGTTTGTATTTATCCATAATACCCAAGTCGCAGAATTATACACATTAAAATGAGCTAGTTCTTTTTCGAGAATTGTATCATTGGCATAATCTTTCGATAAGAATTGCTTAAACCGCTCCTGTGCATCCGTCCGGCCATATTCGGTAAACATTTGAATTTCTTTTTGAGCGAAACGGGGATCGCTGACAATACTGTAAATCAAATCCCACTGCGTATATTCGGGATGAAGCCGCTCGCATAAGATAACATGGTCGTACTGATCGTATAAATTGAAAATGTAATCCAATGTGTTTTGACGATGCTTTTGTAAAAAGTCTACATATTTATGGGTAGTATGCGGATTGATATAAGAAGTCTGGAAATTATCTAATCCAAAATAAAAAATAATACGAACACTGATAGCTATTCCCCACAGGAATGAATAATATTTTAAAGCCTTTTTTCGTACTATCCAATTCTGTTTTCCGGGAAACACAAGTTTGGAACGAAAAATCTTACGCTTTAAACATGGAAGTAAAAATAATAATAGAATAACTGCCAACCAAAAAAGAGTAACAATCATCCAAATAGAAAAATAAATACCAGTGAACTGAACAACAGTAGATAGGTATATTAAAAGCAAAAAAACAGAGGTACTTGTTAGCAGCTCTTTAGCGACTGTCCATCCCTTTCGAAGGGGTTGATAATTACCCGATAGAATAAACATTCCCGGTGTTTTCCCCCATTTAAAGAGACAAAAAACATAATAGGTCAATGAACAAAGCAATATGCCGGGTATAGAGGGAATAAACACGAATAAAGAGAGTAAACTATCAACAATGACGTAGAGATAAATAATAGCCGACCAATCCACTAAAGCGGTTGAAAAAGAGAAAAACCAACGTTTTATTGTTTTCATAATTTCTCTGATATTTGTGATTTGACTTGCATCCTTTTTATTCAGATAACAGGTTAACTTTATGTAAAACGAATCTTATATTCTTTATAGCACGCGGTACAGCTCATTCATTGTATAACTTCCAAATATATATATATGCGCTTTGAAGCATTACAGTAAGTAAGGATATACAGGAATCCTTCTTTTTTCAAGTTCTTCTTTGGAGACATCAGACAAAATAAACTTATCTCCTGAATCTATCTTTCTAGAATCAAGTTTATTGCCTTTCTTAGAAGGACGTTTTTTTGCTGTTTTAAAGTAATATCTCCCATGGCATCTAAAATGCTCTATATATCTGATTGATGATGTAAATATAATGCAAATTATTATATTTACGGATCTTCTAATAGAAAAATCATCGGCAACATTACTAATTTAACCATTAGTAGCATCGTTAGGAATCACATGATAATAATTCCCATGATTGGTGTGCTTGGCTTTCAGTCCTATGCCTATCAATCGGCTACCCATTTGTTTGGCGGAAGTCTCGCGTAGCGCGGAAGTATTGTACTGCTGCATTCTCCTGAATATTTCGGCGGCGGTCAGCCATATTCCTTTCTCCTGACCGTTGGGGCGACGGAAACATTCGTAGAACACATCCTCCATAGGTGTCTGTCGATAGTAGGCGCGATTGTGACGTTGCAACTCTTTTTCTTCTTCCCGGTTCATGTGGTCGCTTTCTCCGTTCTCTATTTCCTGTTTAAGCTGGGCGTATAACTGTTTGTGCTCGATCGGTTCTTCGGAAATGGATTGCGAGACATCTATGCAAAGATAACGCCGGCTTCCGCTTGGGTCGGTCAGCACTTCGCGGCTGTTTGTCGTGCCAATGAAAGATGCCAGGCGGTCTTCGGTGACCATCCCGATTCGTTTACCTCTATATATAGGTATGGTGAGCATTTGCAGAAGATTTTTCAGGTCGGCGTGACGTCTTTCGCTGATTTTGTCGAACTCGTCAAGGTTGATAAGCCCGTTCTTTACCAGTTTCTTTTCCGGATTGCTGCCCGGAGCAAGGTTCAGGTTGTCGATGTAATATGCCTGAAGCGCGTCGGGAAGTAGGCGGCGGCAAAAAGTGCTTTTCCCCAATCCCTGTTTGTCGCTGATCAGGATGGGTGTCAGCGTGTTGGCATGGCTGCGTTGTCGCCCCATCCATTGCGAAGCCATGGCGCGCAGCCAGTAACGTGCGCCCCTGAGCCAGATGTCGTTCTCCGAAACCAGCTTTAGCAGGGGAGTGACCCGGTCTTGCCCGTCCCATGACGGAAGTTCGTCCATATAGAGGTGAAACGGATTGTAACTCTCTATATTGTTTGAGAGAACCAGTGTCGGGAGGTCGCTGTGGCGGCAAAGCATTCCTTTAAGTCGTGCGTCGATAATCATGCCGTTCATTTCCCGGTCGTCGATAGGGCGGAACGCTGTTCCTTTTTCTCCCGCCGGACGATATTCGGTGACGCCTGTCAGCCGGTTGTAGCGAAAGTCAAAATGCCGGAGCAGATAATCTTTCAATTCTTTTGTCATGGCGGAATACCTACGGTTTGAAACAGTGCGTTCCGGCGATTTCAGGAACCAGTTGTTCCATGCTTTCAAGATACTTTTAACGATTTTGTTCATCATACTGATATTTATTAAATTTGTTCAGGCTGCAAATATATAGTCGTAAATCAGGGATTTGCAACTATTTTACCCTTTGAAAACCAACAAATTCATCTAAGTATCGAGTAAGGGTTAATTAGTTTTTTCCGTTTAATATTTGTATCTTTGTCCCTTGTCTATTATCTCTTTCACAAGTGTGAAAGTTGTATTTCATATTATGTGCAAGAGAACTTTCACAACTGTGAAAAACATCTTGCACATCATGTGAAAGATCTAGTTATTCAGGTTGAAAAAGATAGTCAGACCTTATCCGAAAGCTAATTTATACACTTTAAAAAATAATGAATATGGCAGTTCCCTATGATTTCTTCCGTACACCTCAGCCGAAGAATAAAGACAAAGTGAGGTATCATGCCCGTGTGGTAGTGCGGGATACAATGGAGACGGAAGACATCGCCCGGATGATAGCCTCCCGTTCCACGATAAAAGAGGGTGATGTGACAGGTACGTTGGTGGAACTGGCAAAGGTTTTGTTTACCGAACTTCCCGAAGGACGCAGCATTCATATCGACGGAATCGGCTCGTTTCGTGTCAGTGCCCACTCACCGTCAGTTCGTACCACGAAAGAGATTCGTGCCGAGAGCATACAGTTCAAAGGCATTGTTTTCACACCGGAAAAGAAGCTGATGCGGAAAATGGGAGCGGTGAGTTTTGAGAAAGTAACCTACTCAAACCGTTCGAATAACATTAGCGATATTGAGATTGACGCCCGGCTGACCGACTTCTTTGCCGACCATGATTACATCACCACAGCGCAAATGCGTGGCCTTTGCGGTCTGAGTTATATGACGGCATTGCGTCGTTTGCAGACAAGGGTAAAAGACGGTCGTCTGACACATCCCGGACATAGCCGTGCTCCGTTTTATTATCCCGTTCCCGGCAATTTCAGGAAAAGCCGTTTGTAGAAATTCGGGGTGCAGTTAAAAAAAATAGTACCTTCACTTTATTGCTCTGTGTATTAGTGTGATATGTTCGTAGAGTGATAAGGTGAAGGTAGGATATGGAAATTGTTATATTTACTTTTTAATCTCTTTAAAGGTCGCGATATCGTAAATGTTTATTTTAAAATTTTCTTTATTACAAATTTATTCGATTTCATCGTACATATAGTAATATATATCCCACTTGGTAAATCTGAAATATCTATTGTATTTGACGACGGGATTGTACTTTTAACTATTTTCCCGTTTGTATCATAAATCTTGCATTCAAGTATAGAAGAGAGTTCCCCTCGGATTTGTAGAATATCCGATTGAGGTGTATGATGGTAATCTATACTATCATTCTGTGTAGATTTAATATCTGTAGCTCGTCGTATAGCTTCCAATATTTCCGGGTCATCTATATAGTCAATGATGAAAGCTATATCATCTGGAGCGACTGTTCCATTACTATTAGTCGCTTCGAGTGCAAAAAAATCTTCAAAATAAAAATAAGGAATATCAATAATGTAATTCTTACAATTTCTATCTAATAAGTATTGACGAATAACACCGAAAAAGTAGTCATTTCCCCGCATATGATCTCCACCTTTTAAAAGTAACCGATCTGTTTTCGAGATATTAATCGTAAAACGTACGGTATCATTCTCAAAAGAAAGATGTTCTTCATTAAAGTTATCATATATAAGTTTTACACTTGAAAACTTTGGGATGGAGGGTAAAAGGTTAATTTTGAGGGGAAATATTCCTCGTAAATCATTTTTGAGATAACAATATACTTGTCCTGTATAATATACTGAGCTATCGTTATCCAAGACGGTTCTTTTAAATTCTTTTCCCAAAGCAGAATTCTTATATAAAGCAGAATCTATACAAAATGTAAAAGTCGATTGTCCGGTAATTTGTTTTTTTATTTCGTAACTGCTACCATCTGCTTTATCAATTTTGAATATCCAATTGTATTCCGTTTCGGATTGGGGGGTGTTGTATTTGAAGATGCAGGTGTCATTTAGTAGTAAAACACCCCCTTCATTTACTGGCTTTCCATTTTTTAAATGGGCATTAATATTACCTGCAAATATTAAACTGAAATGCCATAATGAGATGACTAAAAAGAGATATTTGATTTTCATAATACGATTTTTTCAGTCTTTATACACTCTTCTTTGTTGTAATATTTTTGAATATAAAAGCCTTTTGGTAAATACAAACTTTCAACTTTGTCAGATTTGTAATATTCCTTAACAAGTGTTCCATTCATATCATATAGTTTCACATTGAAATCTGTGAGATTTGTAGTATTAGAACCTGGAATTGAAATCTTCTTTAATTTATATAACTCTACGGTTTGTGTCGTTTTTCCATATTGGTTTTCAACGGTTAAATCAACCCATGCGTCGTGATGATCACCAAAGGGACCAACTCGTACATGAGTTTGATAAGGCTCAAAAATATCTTGTACATCATATCCTGTGACATAATCTTCTTCAGCTCCAACTGTTAAATATCGTGCTCCACCGTATTTAACAGTAAAATCAGCAAAATAGGCATGATCTGATGATCTATATGTATAGATAGGTTTACTTACATAATAAATAGCAGGTTTAACTTCTAAGTTTAAGTTATACATTTGGACAACTTTTTTCCCGTTTGTTACGGCTGTAAGGGTTATGATACCATTGATGTCTCCTTCTACGTTTTTTTTATACTGATCTGTGTTTGATAAAGCTGGAATTGTAAAAGTTGAACTATTTGATTGTGCAAGAATTGTTTTTTCTCCATTATTGAATGTCAGTTCAAAAGTCCAATGAGGTTCATTTACTGGATATCCTGTATTATTCTCAAAATAAAAATAATGGCTTTCATAAGCTGAAGTAATTCCGGTATCAGGGATACCTTCGGCAATAATTTTTATAGTAGTGGGTTCATTGGGCTTCCATCCCATTTCTTTTAAGATTTCTATCGTCTTGCTGTCTACCTGTTGAAGTTTTTCACCAGTATGTAAACCATATGACATGAGTGAACCTTTTTCTTTAAAATAGCGTAAAGAAGAGTAATATTCAAACGGATTAGGAGTATATAGTTGATATGTAGCTGCTATTTTTAATGCATATAAATTAGAGGTAACAAAGTTTTTTAAATTGGGATTATTAACCATACTGCTAAGACGTTTATTTGTATCGGAGATGACTAAATTGTCAAAAACAGAATATTTTGAAGGTATGTAAAAATCTATAATATTTCCTTTTCTTTCTCTGATACTTGCGCCAAATCCCATAGCCGTTGCTATACCTCTGAGTATGGCACTTGTTAGATTTTTGGAAGATGAAATGATTTTATCACTAAAACCACAATCCCATTTCGTGTTTTGATTTATAACTATTACAGCATCAAATCCTTCTCTGGTTGTTCCTGAAATCATTTTGTTATGTCTTGCAAGGCAGTAAGGATAAATCATATTGTCTTGTACAAGATAAGTAACATCGGTTTGAATGTCATCGTTGTCTAGATTTTCTAAAGTAAATTTTATATATATTGAATCTTTATTATTTAGATAGCTTTCCCACGTTTGGGCTGCAACTTCGATACTGCTTTTCATGCTGTCAGGAATACTGAAATCTGATTCATACATGCAAATCACTGTTCCTCTATTAGCACTGTTCAACCGTTGTACTTTAGATAAACTTGGTTTTACAATTGTAGGAGCACCATCCAAGAATTTATCTGATGAACTTAAAATAACTGTTTTTTGTGAAAATAGATTTATGTGGCAAGTAAAAAGTAAAATTAAATAGATTACTTTCCTATTGGCTGCTATAAGTGATAAATAAATTTGTTTCATATTTATAGTATTATTATGGACTTAATTTAGTAGGTTAATGATTAAAATTGTCCTTCCAGCTCTCCATCAGGAGTCGAAATTTCGATAATGTATTCACCCTCTTTGTAATCGGGGATGTTGGTAGGACAAATATCCCACTCTTTAGCATCCATATTTTCAATGGATATAACTTCACCGGATTGTTTTTTGATTGTAATAGTTACATTATCCATATCTTTGTTGAAAGTAGTGGTTAATGTCTTATCTTTATCTAGCGTTACTTGAACGGAACTTGAGGGAATAAGTGTGTTCCCTCCTTTCAGAATAATTTTTTTACCGGGAGCTTGTGTCATAGAAAAAGATAATGAGTAAATGAATAGTGCTCCGATCATTAATAGAATTTGTTTCATCATAGTTGTTTGCTTTTTAATTAATGCAACAAAACTATGGTAAAAGTGAGAAATAGGCAAGTATAAAATGCTTCAAAATGAATGAATGTAAATTATTGTATTCTAGTTTGTTATATGCGTTTGGCGCTTCATTCTAATCCGAATGAAGGCTTTTGTTTGCTGGGTTTACTTGTTTTTCAGGAAGATTAAAGAAATATTCAAAAGTTATTTCCGTCCCAAACAATTCTTTTATTTTTTTGAATATTCTACCTTTTTGCGTACGGAGTCCTTTAGTTGATATACCACGAAAATTGGCACATTCTTTTGTATTAAATCCGATTAAGAAAAGACAGCAGAGATAATAGCTTTCTTTAGACATAGACATAACGTTAGCTAAGCATCTTATATAAGGATCAAAGTGTTTTAATAGTAGAGTGCAATATTGTTCTTGTTCTTTATAAGATAGAACAAAATCGGTTTTTGCCCGATCTTTTATAACCGGATATTCTTTGGATTTTATAAATTCTTTAGTGCAAGTCTCCCCTGTTTCTTTTATATTTGCCAAAATAGCTTGGAGTTGTGACTGAATTTCTTGTATATTCTGTTTATTTTCTTCTTGTTGTAATGTAATACCAGATAATAGCCTAATGAACTTATAATAAGAATACCTATTATACATATTATTAATAAGCGTTTTTCTTGAGCTGTATGTTTTTTGATAAGATTTTGTTCAGCATTTGCTATGCTGGTGTTTTGATTTTGTCGATCTATTGAGTCATTCAAGTAATTAAAATTTTCTAAATATGCTGTGTAATTTGGATCTCCGATCATTTTGGATAATCTGGATAATTGCAAATAACACGCTGCTTGGGTATAAATGTTGCTACTGTAAATTCCTTTTTTAAGATAGATTAGAGCAGAGTCATATTGATGCATAGCGATAAAGATACTTGCCTTTGTGGAATAACTACTGTAGATATTATTACTGTCTTTGCAGAAAAAAAGAGCTTTGGTGATATGTGCAAGAGCAGTATCGTAGTTTTTTAGTTCTAAATAGGCATTAGAAAGATTATTATGTATATTGGCTATTTCATCTGTATCCTTAATCTGTGGTATGAGTTGATTTGCCAATAAATGAAAGTGTAATGCGGAATCCGGCATAAGTCTGTAAATATAGCTTTTTCCCATTCCTCGAAGGGAATAAGAGGCTTTACTCTTTTCTGTCAAAAGGTAAGGGAATTATATTTAAGTGCTGTTTGGAATGCTTGGAAAGCGTTAGGCTCAAGGTCATTATCCAAATATAAATCACCGATTCGGTTGTAAATTTCTCCTAGTAATGGCTTGTCATCCGTTTGCTTCAATAGGTTAATGGCTGCGTTGTAAGTAACGACTGCGGAATCTACAGCTCCTCTTTCTTCCTGTTCTTTTCCTTGCTCGTATAGGAGTGTAGCCTGTTGGGATTTGTTTCCACTACAAGAGAGGATAAAAAATATAGATAGTAATAGCCAAACTTTTTTCATGTTTCTTTGTGTCCGATTTATATATTAGGGGCAGACCCAAACAAGGCTGCCCCGCTAGTTAAAGGTTTTTAGAAATAGAATCCGAATCCTACTTTGAATCCTACTTTGCTGTAATCCTTATGATGCAGGAAACTTTGATCGTAGTAAACGGCAGGTTCTATGGTAACTGTACGGCTCAGGAAGAAAGCATAACCGACTTCGAAACCTGCGGCTAAGTCATTATCTTTGGTAGGGATGTCTCCGAAATGCTTGTATTTCAAACCCAGTCCCAAGAATATTCCTACTTTGTCAAAGTAGTAGCGTCCACCCACGCCTACGTGGGTCGTGTTGTTGATATGCTTTCCATAGTCACCTCCCAAGGATACTAATAATGCTATGTTGTCCGTCATGAAAGCTCCTCCGTTCGCATCAAATCCGAAATGAGTCTTTTCTTGTCCGCTGTATGATAATCCTAATCCGGTAACGGAAGTATTTACAAACCATTTGTTCTTTTCAAACTGTGCATGTACTGCCAAGGTGCATACTAACAGTAGCATGCTTACTAATAATTTCTTCATGTCATTTCCTTTTTAATTTTTATTCTTTTTACTGTTTTCTTCTATATCTTTTTCCCGTTCGGCTGCCAAACGTTCTTTTCTGCGTAATACGTACCATAGTAGTGCCAGGATGAGATAAGACGCGGCTACGGTCAGATACTTTTCCAAGTCGCCGGTTTGTGTGTTGCGAGGCAAGAAATAGATAGCCATCGCAGTAACGTAGATAAAGAGTAAAGTGGTCAGCCAAGTTGATTTTTTATATTTTTTCATACGTAAAATGTTGTTTTCTATACCATAAAATAAACCATATTGCACCGGTTAAGGTGCTTGCAATACCAATACCATAGGCGATTTCCGCAGGCAGTGAGAAGCCTTCGGGTGCTATGCAAATATATGTAGAGCAGACGGAAGTCATGAATAAGGCAGGTATCAGAGTAATCCAATAATTTTTTCGGGCACGTGCCAGATAAACGGTTACCGCCCAGAGTGTGAACACGGATAGTGTCTGATTACACCAAGCAAAGTATCTCCACAAGATAGAGAAGTTCATTTGCAGGATGAAGAAACCTATTATGAATAAAGGTATGGATATCAGCAAACGCTTTAAGACGGGCTTTTGGTCGATGTGTAAAAAGTCTGCGACGATGAGGCGTGCGGAGCGAAATGCCGTATCGCCCGAGGTAATCGGTGCGGCAATCACTCCGAGTATGGCAAGAAATCCTCCGATAGCACCCAGCCATTCTTTGGTGATGCTGTCTACGATAACTGCCGCATTATTTTCCTCCATACCGTTGTTATGAAAGAAATAGGTAGCGGCCGCAGCCCATATCAATGCTACGATACCTTCTGTTATCATAGCTCCGTAAAAAACGGGACGACCGTATTTCTCGTTCTTGATGCAACGTGCCATAAGCGGCGATTGTGTGGCGTGAAACCCGGAGATTGCTCCGCAGGCAATGGAGACGAACATCATCGGGAAGATAGGGATTCCTCCCGGATAAGTGTTTTTGAGACTGCCCCATCCTGTTATCTCCGGAAGATCGGGATGATGCCATAGCAGCATGACTAAGATTCCCACAGCCATAAATAATAAAGCGGCTGCGAAAAGCGGATAGATATTCCCGATTATTTTATCTATTGGCAATAAGGTTGCCAAGATGTAATATATAAAGACTATCGAAGCCCAAAAAGTCAGGTTCAGATGTTCCGGAGTCAGTTTGGCTAAAAGTTCTGCCGGTCCCGCTACAAATACGGCTCCTACCAGAATCATCAACAAAACGGTAAAACCCCGCATGACTTGTTTGGTGGTCAGACCTAAGTATTTTCCGATCAGTTCCGGCAGGCTTTCTCCGTTATTGCGTACGGAAAGCATACCCGACAGATAATCATGGGTAGCTCCGGCAAAGATGCTTCCGAATACAATCCATAAGTAGGATGATGTTCCGAATTTTGCTCCCATGATTGCTCCGAATATCGGACCTAGCCCTGCGATGTTCAAGAATTGAATCATAAAGATTTTCCAGGTGGGTAACGGCATGAAGTCTACTCCGTCTGCCTTTGTCAAAGCCGGTGTTTTTCTATGACTGTCCGGACTAAATACTCTTTCTACGTATTTTCCATATATGAAGTAGCCTCCGATGAGACATAGCAAGGCGACGATAAATGTGATCATAAGTATCTTTAATTCGATTCGTGTAAACAAAGATATAGAAAACTATTCTTACATAAGATATAAAACATTAAAAGATTTAGATTAATTAGCGAAAAGAACTCCCTTTGTAACCGCCAATTTGCTATTGATATGCGTCATATATTCATCATTCTAATATCCTTTTTGATACCTTTTGTAGGATTGCGAGCGCAACCGAAAAGAGAGGTTCGTGCCGTTTGGTTGACAACGGCTTACGGATTGGACTGGCCTTCGACCCGTGCCGTTACTCCCTTGGGGGTGAAAAACTAGAAAGCGGAACTTTGCCGGATACTGGATGAACTGCAAAAGGCTAACTTTAATACGATTCTTTTTCAGGCACGAATCAGGGGAGACGTGATATATCCTTCTGCTATAGAATCTTATAATGAAATATTGACAGGAAGGAGTGGCAAAAGTCCGGGTTATGATCCACTGGCTTTCGCTATTGACGAGTGTCATAAACGGGGTATGGAGTTGCATGCATGGATTGTTTCTATACCTTTGGGTACGGCAAAACATGTGCGTTCGTTAGGTGCTGGTTCTGTGACTCGTAAACAGCCGTCCATTTGCAAACAATATCAGGGAGAATGGTTCTTAGATCCCGGACATCCGGGCACGAAAGAGTATTTAAATCGTATCGTGAAGGAAGTGGTTGCCAATTATGACGTGGATGGCGTCCATCTGGATTATATCCGTTATCCGGATCATCCGGCTGCGTTTCCCGATAAAGATACCTATCGTAAATATGGAAAGGGATTGTCGCTTGCGGTATGGCGCAGGGAAAATGTAACGGGGATTGTACGTTATATCTATCAGACGGTGAAGTCCGTCAAACCGTGGGTAAAAGTCAGTAGTTCACCCATCGGCAAATTCAGGGATACTTCCCGTTATTCCTCCCGTGGCTGGAACGGTTATCATGCGGTATATCAGGATGCGCAAGGGTGGCTTCGTGAAGGAATCCAGGACATGCTGTTCCCGATGATGTATTTTAGTGGTAATCAGTTCTATCCTTTCGCACTTGATTGGCAGGAACAATGCAATGGCAGGCAGATCGTACCCGGTTTGGGAGTCTATTTTTTGCATCCTTCCGAGAAGAACTGGCCCTTGGATGAAATTGAACGGCAAATATCTTTTACACGCCGGGAAGGTCTTGCGGGACAGGCGTATTACCGGGCGAAATTTATCATGGATAATACGAAAGGTATACTTGATGAATTGGTTTGTAAATATTATCCTTATCCGGCTCTGACTCCTGCAATGACATGGCTGGACAGTATTGCTCCCGGTGCTCCTTCGCAACCGACCTTACAGGAACAATATGGAGAGGTGTCTTTGAATTGGAGTGTTTCCATAGATAATGATGCAAGGAGGACGCCTGCTTATACCGTATATGCGTCTGATACCTATCCGGTGGATGTAAACTGCGCTGCTAATTTGATTGTGACGGGACTTCGTGAGAATCACTACACTTATTCTTATGTTTATCCTGACAAGCGTAAACGCTTCTTTGCAGTTACTGCCATAGACCGTTATGGAAATGAGAGCGAACCCTTGCAATTCAATTCTCCCGGGAAACCGGCTGTTTCTCATTGTGACGGGAAAGTTTTATATCTTCCTCCATTGCCCGATGCCCGGTTTGTGACGGTGACGGATATATCAGGACGATGTGTCTTACATGTACCTTATTCGCAGAATGTGTTATTGGAAGAGAAACTGAGTCAAGGCACTTATCGGATTTTAATAACCAACGACAGAGAAATAATAAGGGATTATATCGTATTATTGCAGAGTATATACGCCCGGTAATTAGTTGTTGCAAAGATAGGCGTAAGCGCCAGATAACCGGAAGTGATTTTGCCTTTACCGTCTTTTACCAAAGGATAAGTATGCAGCTTGCTTTCATGGTCTTTCTGTAGTTCGGACGAGTCGGCATGGTAGTCGATTATGAAAACTCCGGTACTGTTTGCCGAAAGATGTCTGTCATAAATGATTCTTGCCACCATTCCCATATTCATGCGCAGATTAATTTCCACACATGGATGAATACGGTAAAATGGTTGTTCCGGAAAGTTGCAAACCATCATGTCTACTCCGAGATACCCTTGATAGTGTTTCCCGATATGGGATGTAAGCAGGGAAACCAGTTTGTCTTGTAGTGCACTGAGTGTAGATAAAGAGATATATCCGGTCAGCATTTCTATAATCTTTTGATTGGAAGCTAATAGATTGCCTTTATATGCTCCCCATTTATCCGTGTAGAAAGCTGAATATCCGGCAAAAGAGACAGTGCCGTTACTATCCGCATAAAACTCCATGGCGAAGTCTTTTACTTTATTGTATGCTATCTCTCCGATAATACTCTTTTGTTTGTCCAGAATCTTTTTGCACCATTGCCGGACAGGGTTTGTGAACTCGCCATGACAGAATAATAAGCCTTTTCCACTTCCCGACCAAGGAGCTTTTAAGATAGTGGAAGTGTGGCTTTCTACAAAAGATTGAAGAGCTTGCTCCGATGAAAACTCCATTGCGGAACCGCAGTATTCATTTGAAGTGAGTAGTTCCTTTTGTAGATGAACCGATAAGGAACGGTGGGATAACTGCCTGATGCGTTCCATCTTTTCCTTGTCCGGCAATAAATCCGGTGCTATCCCTTGTGCTTTCAGCTTTTTGATGAGTGCCGGGTTCCATCCCCATGGGATGACTGCCCTTGAATCCTCTATGTCATACCAACGGGGTAATGATGCCAAATCTTTTGCCATTTTCGTGGCGGAGTAAGGCGGAATATAGTTCTCGTCGCCATCGGCGAGGGCTAAATCTGTATCCGGATTGAATATATATTGGCTTTTACTCATACGACTGCAAAAATACTCATTCTTAAGGATAAAAAAGATAATTATTGCGTAATTTTGCTATCTCTACTTTGCAATTGAAGAAAAATAGATTATATTTGCAGCCAATTATAACGAAATCTGATGGAAGCATTTTATAGAACACACAATTATCTTGTAGAACATACCAATGCTCCGGTGCGTCGTGATCTTATGGATGAAATAAACTGGAACGATCGTTTAATTGGTATTAAAGGTACTCGTGGTGTCGGCAAAACAACTTTCTTGCTTCAATATGCGAAAGAAAAGTTCGGGACGGATCGTTCATGTTTGTTTATCAACATGAATAATTTCTATTTTTCCGGGCACTCAATGGTTGATTTTGCTTATGAATTCCAAAAGAATGGCGGGAAGGTTTTACTCATTGATCAGGTGTTTAAGTATCCGGACTGGAGCCGTGAACTACGTATGTGCTATGACCGCTTTCCTAACTTGAAGATTGTGTTTACGGGTTCTTCCGTAATGCGTCTGAAAGAAGAGAATCTGGAGCTGTCCGGCATTGTGAAGTCTTATAATTTGCGCGGGTTTTCTTTTCGTGAATTTCTGAATCTACAAACCGGCAATCAGTTTCATCCTTACTCACTGGAAGATATTCTGAAGAACCATGAGCAGATAGTTAAGGAGATATTGCCTAAAGTGAAACCTTTGGAGTATTTTCAGGATTATATGCATCATGGCTTTTATCCGTTCTTTCTGGAGAAACGTAATTTCTCGGAGAATCTGCTGAAGACCATGAACATGATGGTGGAGGTAGACATATTGCTTATCAAGCAAATAGAATTGAAATATCTTTCTAAGATTAAGAAACTGTTATATCTATTGGCTGTGGACGGACCGGTTGCGCCCAATGTGAGTCAGCTTGCCAGCGATATACAGACTTCCCGTGCTACGGTTATGAATTACATTAAATACTTGGCAGATGCACGTCTTATAAACATGGTGTATCCCAGAGGAGAGGAGTTTCCTAAGAAACCATCGAAGATTATGATGCATAATACCAATCTGATGTATTCTATTTATCCCGTGAAAGTGGATGTACAGGATGTGTTGGAGACATTCTTCATGAATACTTTATATAAAGACCACAAGTTGAATAAAGGTGATAAAGGAACCTCTTTTCTTGTGGACGGGCATATTCCTTTCCGCATCTGTACGGAGGGGACTAAAATAAAGAATAACCCCAATGTGATTTACGCTTTGCAAAAAGCGGAAGTAGGACATGGGAACCAAATACCTTTATGGTTGTTTGGCTTTTTATATTAACGAGCGAACAAAGAGATTTTTTACTTAATATATTAATTTGTTATGACTAAACAAAAGAAATTTATCACTTGTGATGGTAATGAAGCAGCTGCACATATATCCTATATGTTCTCGGAGGTTGCTGCCATCTATCCTATCACTCCGTCATCTACAATGGCTGAACATGTAGATGAATGGGCTGCCGCAGGTCGCAAGAACATCTTCGGTGAAACAGTATTGGTACAGGAAATGCAGTCGGAAGCCGGAGCTGCCGGAGCTGTTCACGGTTCACTTCAAGCCGGTGCATTGACTACTACTTACACTGCATCACAAGGTTTGTTGCTGATGATTCCTAATATGTACAAGATCGCAGGTGAATTACTACCTTGTGTATTCCACGTATCTGCACGTACATTGGCTTCTCATGCACTTTGTATCTTTGGTGACCATCAGGATGTAATGGCTTGCCGTCAGACAGGTTTTGCTATGTTGGCAGAAGA